>Ga0082212_10004572_pt1 | contig 19117 bp, 14 predicted proteins | sample TergutNt197P3_FD_71548 | JGI IMG/M metagenome (GOLD analysis project Ga0082212, IMG submission 71548) | Neocapritermes taracua P3 segment gut microbial communities from Petit-Saut dam, French Guiana - Nt197 P3 | ecosystem: Host-associated > Arthropoda: Insects > Digestive system > Gut ... | reverse complement strand
TTTGTATCTTCGCCGCCGTGAACAGTGGGCAGGTACGGAATGCGCTCCGCAAAATTGTTGTGAATTGCTTTCAAAAGTTTGTATCTTCGCCGCCGTGAACAGTAAAAAAGGTATCATACAGCCATCCCTTTTTGTTGTGAATTGCTTTCAAAAGTTTGTATCTTCGCCGCCGTGAACAGTAGCGACCCACAATCACCGGAAGCCGAACAGTTGTGAATTGCTTTCAAAAGTTTGTATCTTCGCCGCCGTGAACAGTGATAATCAACGTATTGTTGCGCCAGATGGGTTGTGAATTGCTTTCAAAAGTTTGTATCTTCGCCGCCGTGAACAGTTAAGATTTAATTTTTTTTGTTAATAATTAAGTTGTGAATTGCTTTCAAAAGTTTGTATCTTCGCCGCCGTGAACAGTTTAGTGAGCCAAAGTTAGTGTCTGCAATTAGTTGTGAATTGCTTTCAAAAGTTTGTATCTTCGCCGCCGTGAACAGTCAAGATGAAGTATTCGCAGGGCGTCAAAGAGTTGTGAATTGCTTTCAAAAGTTTGTATCTTCGCCGCCGTGAACAGTATACTCATGTCGTTTTTGCTTAAATATATTGTTGTGAATTGCTTTCAAAAGTTTGTATCTTCGCCGCCGTGAACAGTATAAATTTTTCCAATTCAATACATTCATTAGTTGTGAATTGCTTTCAAAAGTTTGTATCTTCGCCGCCGTGAACAGTAGTTAAAGTTATTACGAATTGATTTTGAAGTTGTGAATTGCTTTCAAAAGTTTGTATCTTCGCCGCCGTGAACAGTAATGTCAGTTTCATTTCTTAACATAATAGAGTTGTGAATTGCTTTCAAAAGTTTGTATCTTCGCCGCCGTGAACAGTGTTTGCAAAATCTTCACTTGCAGGAGTATTGTTGTGAATTGCTTTCAAAAGTTTGTATCTTCGCCGCCGTGAACAGTTCGTACTTCCGTATCCATTTTCCTGTTAGTGTTGTGAATTGCTTTCAAAAGTTTGTATCTTCGCCGCCGTGAACAGTAGAATATGGGTATCACGGTGAAAAACAACAGGTTGCGAAGGTTTTCAGAAAACAAAAAATCTGTTTACCGAAAAAAAATCTCGCTAAAATTAGCGAGATTTTTTTTCGGTAAACGATACTAAAACAACTCCAACTGCTGACAAACCGCATCAATCTCTTTCTCTTTTTTGCAATAAAACAACTCCATCGTTCCAAATTGTTTATCGGTAATGCACAAAATGCCCACATATCCTTTTTCGGGTAAAAATATTTTCACACGCTTAATATGCACATCTGCATTTTCTTTACTGGCACAATGGCGCATATAGATAGAAAATTGAAACATCGTAAATCCGTCGTTGAGCAATTTCTTTCGGAATTGCGCGTGCGCCTTTCGCTCTTTTTTGGTTTCTGTTGGCAGGTCGAAAAATACTAACACCCACATAATTCGGTATTCGCTGAAACGGTTCACAGAGATTTATTGTTGCTCGTAATTCGTAATTGCTATTTATTCCCCAAAACTTGGATAGCTAACCTTGCGGCTATCTCCCAAAAAACATTTCGCCAACGATGCGGTGGTTTGACCCACAGCGATCATCAACGGACTGCGCTGCCCGTTAATCATCACATCTATAACAGGAATTTGCAACAATTGGGTTTTTATTTCTTTGGTTAATTCGGGTGGAAAATTTTCCGTCCCAACAATTTCCACCACCAATTGATCCACAAACGGGCGGTATGGTTCCATTATATCATCTGCCAAACAATAGGCGTTGTAGCGGTTGTGGTGGTGAATGCCCAGCGTGGGCAGCAACCCGCTGGCAACCAACGCACGCGCTACAATGGCGCGCAAAATAGCATACCCGTAATTGAGCAGATTGTTAGGTGGCGCCTCTTCCCTACCCCGCTTAAAATCTTCAATATCCGGAAAAAGATTTTTCCAGTAATAGGCGGCGGCACGTGCTTCCAAATTATCGGCATCTCCGCTGCGCACGTAGGTAACCCATTTTTGCATATTCCCAATTTCTGCACCACGACATTTCCTAAGCACCGCAGCCTGATTTTCAATTTTAGCCTGAACAGTTTGTTGCCATAATTGTTTCTTCAAGGGTAGCGATGCCTCAATTTGCGCCGTAAAACGCTCCTGCTGAACCGTATTTCCAACTAAGGGCAAAAGTAAACCTGTGGGCATACGGTTACTGCCGCAAGTAATTACGGCACAGTTGTTATCAAGCAAAGCCTCAATCAATCCGTGCGTAATGGTAATTTGTTTGTTGTCTAAAATCACAATCCCAACATCTTCAATAGGAATGGTTTTCACTAATTCCTCTTTAAACAAATCGGGCAGTGCATCGCTTTTCTCAATAGCAGGCAATTTAATGGTAATCTGTTTGTTTTTCAAACTGAGGTAGGCGGGGTTTTCAAAATAGAGGGTGCGTTTAATCATTGTTTTAACTGTTTATTTCTGTTAAATAGTTATCTATCACATATTTTTCAAACCAGCAAGCTCTATATGCAAACCAATTTTCGCGCTCTTCAGAATTGTGAATTAAACGATTAAAATTGGCAAAAGGCTTATATCCTTCAACGGCATTGGCAAGTTTCTCTTTTTCTTTGCTGTCAGATAAACTTTCAACAAACGATTCCATTATCTCATAACTTTCGTGAGACTCAAGAGGCTTTATTTCAATCCAATCTGCCACTTTGTCGTAATCAAATTCATAGTCTGTCATCATTGAGTCGTAATCTTTTGGAATATTATCCATTTCTAACGTTTCCTGATTCACAAAAACAATGTGCCCCATAGATAAATAGTCTGCTATCTCTTTAACCACAGGGCGATACTTTTCATCAATTTGTAACTTGTAGTCAATTAATGGCATAACATCCGGCATTTCCGTTACAAATTTTTCTTCCATAAATTCGAGCAGAGTTTCCAAACTTTTGTTGTCATCTTTAATTTGATAAAGAATGGCGAGGCATTGGTCTAATAAAGTATTTTTATTCATAATGATAATGATTTTAATATTCTCCAACTGAAACAATTTGTCCAATATGATTAACACGAACTTTAACAATTTCATTCAAATTTTTAGCACTCTGAATAACCTTATATGTTATACCTTTCATTTCTTTTGGCGTATTTACTGTTGTTTCTAAATGGTGTCTAAACCAAAATCCGGACAACAAACTGCCGAATTTCTGCACCCTAAACAAATTCGGACTAATCAACCAATAATTATCCGGATTCATTAAATCAATTTCTTTGGGGTTAAATCCTGTTTTTTCATTCGGAAAAACAAAATATTCGTTTTGTTTCATACTGAATAAAAACTCACTACCTTCAACTTTATTGCCGTTTTTATCTTTGTATTCCTTATCTATTATCGGCAGGTTTGCATTTTTTCGGGCAACCGCTTCGTAAAATGAAACTATATTTTCTTGTAATTCGTATTTTTTATTTCCATCTTCGTCTTGTTCGTGATTGCCGTTTTTTTCCAACATCGGAACACGATAAACCGTAACGTGATGATTGTTGCTTGTACTTACAAAATCAGCAGGTTGTTTTATCGTTGTTTTATCATTTTTATCAACCTTTTTTCTTGTTCCATTAGGTAAAATCCAATAGCCATCCTTATCGCGTTTGTCGTGCAACGCTTCCGCATTGCTGATACCGGAAATAGTTACCCGTTTTATTGAAATTCCTTTTTTCTCGTTCAGCCATATTGGATTTTCATCCAAATTGGAAAATGCTGTTTCTAACACTTTCTTTTTATCTTTTGTTGCAGTATTATTAAATTCATCAACTTCTTTTTTCGTTTTCTTATATTTTTCAATTAATGCTATTCGCACGTTCTTATCAAAAATAAAATTAATAGTTTGCTCATATATTTTATTGACTACCTTATTTTTTCTATCTTCTTCTAATATTTTATCTAATTCTTGTTTGTTTTCTATGAATGCTTTTTCAAAGATATCTTTCTTTTTAGAATCTTTAAATAAATCGGGAGAAATTTCTTTACGAATGGTATAAATGGTTTCAAAAGCAACGGTTTTTACTTTTTCGGGAACTTTTAATGTGTGTAGTTCATTCAAATAGATAGGATTATTTGCCAAACTGTTTTTTCCTGTAAATGCTTTTTTTGGATCGTTTCCATTTTCTTGCAAACGTTTTAATAATGCTACTCTATACACTGATTTTGCTACTGTTAGAATTTTTGTTTCATCAAACTTCGCATTTACCGTTTCTTCTTTTACTGCATATTGTTTTTGACTGCCATAAATTGTTTCGTTATGCAACTGTCCGCGTGGCGTTTGTTGTATCTTTTTATTCGTTCCGCCTTTTTTCTTCGTTTTGTTAATATTTTGTGTAACTACTTTGTTTTTAGCCTTAATAGAAATTAAAGTGTTGTCCAAATGTTTTTTTGCTTCTGCTCTAAATTCGTTTAAAGGCATTGGGGGATTGAAACGCAGTTTATTTCTTTTATCTCTGTACAATTCTTTTTGTTCAATGCCTAATACATCTCTTGTATTCAAAATAGTATCTTCCGTAGTTATTGCAAAATTGTCTTGTTCTTCATTTTCGGTATTGGAAATAGTCATATTATCGTCTGTTCGGCGGGCATTCAGGTTGTTGAGATATTGAATAAATTGACGTTTTGTAAATGCCACAGTCAAAGCGTCCATTGCGTGGTGGCGGTGGTCATTGCGTTTTGTCCAATCTTTTATTTTTGGCACCTTTCGTATTTCGCCAGTTTCATAATCAACTCGTTCTATATTTTCTACCAAGCCGAGTTGTTCATATTTCGGGAAATTCATCTCTTTCATTACATCAACTAATTGCCAATCTTCGCGCAAACGATCTGTAATTGACCCTGTTGTGCTGACAACAAATTTCACCAAATCGCCAAGCATTGTTTTTGCTTTTTTTGTAATATATTGAGTAGTTCCCAGATCACGCTCAATAAAACCTTCGGGAAGTTCGTCTCCAGTTATGACAAGTTTTTTGAGTTTGTTGGAAAAATATTTGTTTATGATTCTCAACTTCTTGTCATTCTCGCTCAAATGTTCCCATTCTTCTTTTTGTTTCTTCTTCAAACTTTTAATATACTCTTTTTGAAGCGTATCGAATGTTTTAGTTTCAGATTTTACACTTTTGTTTCCTGTTGCCTTATTTGTAAGAACTTTTTTTGTCGTTTTTGTTCCAAAAATTTTAACAATTCTACTCAAATAATCATCTATATTACCTTCTACTTGTTTGACATAATCAATAGCCGTTTGTGCATTTTTGCCATTAGGTCCTGTATTATCAGATTTGAATACTAATGTTTTGTTTGAAAAAGAATCGTCAAACAATCGTGATTTTGGAATAATATGCTCTATATCAATTTCTTTACTGAATAATATTGCAGGAGAAATTTCTTTTTGCAAATTTTCTTTACAGCCATACAATGGTTTATGTCCATTTAGAGATAATTCCTCCCAAAGTTTATACCGCACTATGTCGTTTCGGCTCGGATTTGCTATATTGAAATCTTCTTTTAATCGTTGTTTAATTCTTTCTGTATCTCCTGTATTATTATTAACGCTATCTGTTAGCAAAAATCTTTCGTCTGCATTCTTTTTTAATTCACGCGATAATTCTATACGAATTTCGTCGGGCTTTCCGTGAGCTTCAATGATTTCGTTTATTACATTAACCATTTGATTGAGAATTTTCTCTACAACAGGATTGCGTAAAGAATTTTTAGGTAGAATATCAAGTTTATTTTTATAAACCTTTTTCTCTAATTCTTCTGTTGTCAAAGAACTTTTAGAGTGCCTTTCATAAATATTGGCACAAGCAGTTGTGTAATCTTGCCCCATTTTCATTAAAGGCAAAATTTTTCTAATCGCTTTAGCGCTTAAATTTCCATAATCACTTTGAAATTCAACACCTGCTAATATTTTTGCATATTCTTTTTCGAATCCGTAAAGTTCTTTTAGTTTATTGAGTAAATTCTCAATGCCTGAATTTGATTTGTCTCCTTCAAAAGAATAGAGCAAATGATAGAGTTTATACATTTCACATTCTTCAGTAACAGACACATCTTCACCATTTTTATTTATTTTACGAACATCTTCGGGTAATGAATATCGTAAAATATCAGTATTGATACCCAACTGTTTAAAATTTTCTTCAATAGTTTCAATAGAAAAATCATCGCCGATTTCGTTTTCAGATAATTCAATGATTTTCTTATATGCTTTAAATAATTCGTATTGCGTTTTGTTGCCGTCAATACTGTTGAAATTCATATCAAATTCCTGCAAATTCAATATTAAAAGAATTTTGTCTTTAGATAGTTTTTCTTTTACCGACAACTCTGTAAACAGCAATTCTTTTTCGTCTTGTTCTAATCTTCTTGCATTTGGTTTTCGTTTTTTATTCTTTTCGTTTGCAGGAAACACTTCTATATCGTTTAATTTCTGCCAAATCTTAAACTCTTGAAATAAAGGCGAAGAACGAGGAATAACGCGATGTCCTTGTTTGTAATATATTTTTTCAACATTTTCAATATTTAATTGTCTTTTAAATAATTCAATAGGCATCTCGTCTATTGAATTATTTTTAAAAAAGTTTTCAATGAATTCTTCTTTTATTTTGATTTTTTCTCCTTGTTTATTTAAAATTGTGATAGTTGTTTCTTTTAAATTAATAAGTTGACATTTTTGCAATTTAATGATTTTTTCTTTGTATTCAACAATATTATTTTCAAATTCACAAAAACTAATCAATCCCTTTTGACTTTTCAGTCTGCGCTGATAAAAAATCACCACATCGCGAATTTCGTTTTTCAATTCTTCGGTAAGCGCCTTATGATATTCGGCTTGCTTGTTCCAAATTGCATTAAATTCATCCAAATAATCCTGACGGTAAAAAACCATATTTGTCAGACTTGCATTGGGATTTTCTGATAAAACAGCCATTTGATATTGCCCAACGGTTTGTTTGTTGAAAAACAACTCTTTACTCCTATCGCTGATAGCGCCTAAATAACCACTTGAACTATTGATTTGAATATTAATTTGCTGCAAGACAATTACAATTTGTTCCAAATCTAATTTTTCGGTTAACCCTTTTGCTCGCCAAAGGTAATTTTCAATTTTCTGTTCGGCTGTACTGCCTTGCCTTTTTATTCCAACTAATTCAAAGCCTTTATCTTTGAATGTTTTGGCACATATCGCCCATACGGCATCTCGTTTTTTATTGCGAAGTTCTTCTTTCAAATCCAATGAAAGATAATCAGGATAAAATGCAAATTGATTATCAAAAATTTTATCAAATTCCGATTGTAAATCAGAACGATAAAAATCCGGAAGGTACTTTTTCCCGTTTTCTAAAAGTTGAAGGCAAAGTTGTCCGGGCGTAAGATTTTCATTATATAGTTTTTTTGCTATCTCCATTCCGTCAATCAATTGCCCCTCATCTTGACCTTTTGCTTTGCGACTGCTTTTATAGCCACGTTTTTTGTTTATCATCAACAAAACGCGAGCAAATTGTTCCAATGTCACCTCTTCAGTTGCGGCTTTGGCTCTTAAACGATAAGTTTCAAAGGTGGTTTTATTACCATTTTCCGATAAAATAGTTTCTTCTGAAATAAAATTATTTTCTTCTAAAATTTCAATTAACTTTTCACGGCGAAGTTTATACCGCTGTAAATTACGGCGCATACTGCGTTTGAGGGTTCTGTCCGCATTGGTAGTAATGCTTTTTCCTTTTTCAAAATTCTGTTGTTCATCAACAGTTAAAGGATTTACACGCACACCTAATTGAATAATTGAAGATTTTTCTTCACTGTTTTCTGCTTCATTCACCAACGCCCACCCAATACTGTTGGTGCCTAAATCCAATCCTAATATTTTCATAATATCAAGTATTAATTACAATTTTTTGGCAAAAATAAAATATTTTGTACCAAAATTTGAAGAAAAAATGATGATTTGCAAAAAACTGTATTTTCGCCGCACAAATTTTTGAAGCAATGCACAATAAGGATTATTCCGTTGTGAAAACATCTAAAGCGGGGCACAAGCCTCGCTTTTCTTTTGTATTTTTTGTTTGACGATTCTTTCAAACTGTTTCTTAACCGAAAAAACTTATCCGCCTGTGTGTAATTTTAAAATTTCATGTTTATTTGTGCCACAATTATAAAAATCTAAAATCCGTAAATCCGTAGGCTGAAGCCTACGGCTAATAAATCTAAAATCTAAAATCGTAAATCGTAAATCGTAAATCGTAAATCTAAAATCTAAAATCGTAAATTAAAACTTTAAACAATGAAAAAAATCGCGCTTCTTGCCGGTGGTAACTCCGAAGAATATGAAATATCCTTAAAAACGGTTGCCAATATTCAAAACCAATTAGATAGTACCCAATTTGAAACCTATCTTATTATTGTAAAAGATAATAGGTGGACTTACACCGATGCAAATGGCGAAAGTTTTTATATGAACAAAAACGATTTTTCGTTAACCATTCAGAACAAACAGATTGTTTTTGATGTGGCTTTTATTGCCATTCACGGCGACCCCGGAGAAAACGGCAAATTGCAAGCCTATTTTGAAATGTTGCAAATTCCCTATACCGGCTGCGACAGTTTTTGTTCAGCACTCACTTTCAATAAATATTTTTGCAATATTGCGGTTTACAAATGCGGCGTTCCTATTTCGCCTTCTCTGCATTATTATAAAAATGAAACCATAAATTACGATGAAGTGATTGCCCATTGCGGTTTGCCGTGCTTTGTAAAACCCTGCAATTCAGGATCGAGCGTGGGCGTTACCAAAGCGCATAACCGCGAAGAACTGATAACTGCCATTGCATTGGCGTTTGAAACAGACTGTCAGATAATGATAGAGCGGTTTGTTCCGGGCAGAGAACTTACTTGCGGCGTTGCCACCTGGCAAGGGCAAGTGAAAGCGCTCGCCGTTACAGAGATTAAGAGCAAAAAAGAGTATTACGATTTTGAAGCCAAATATACGCCCGGATTTCTTGAAATGGTTACCCCCGCCAATATTCACCCTGATACTGAAAAAGAGATCAAGGAATACTCCGAAACCATTTACAAAAAATTAGGGTGTAAAGGCGTGGTGCGCATCGATTTCATTCTCAATCCTTTAAACGAACCTGTCTTCTTAGAAATCAACACAATTCCCGGACAAACCGCTATGAGTATTATTCCCAAACAATTAGCATATAATAATATTTCGTTGCAGGAATTTTATGGGGGGATGGTTTTAGGAGTCAGAAGTCAGAAGTAAGAAGTAAGAAGTTGGAAGTTAGAAGTTGGAAGTTGGAAGTAAGAAGTTAGAAGTAAGAAGTAAGAAGTAAGAAGTTGGAAGTAAGAAGTTGGAAGTTAGAAGTAAGAAGTTAGAAGTAAGAAGTTGGAAGTTTAGAGGTTATTTTTTGAATATTCAGTTTGGATTTTAGTTAAATAGGAGGTTAGTAATTTGGAAATTTCAGATGCTATTAGGTTCATGTTGTCATAATCGCTTGTGGAAATATAGTATAAATCTTTAGATAACAATATATAATATCTGCATTCTTCCAAAGATCCTTGAGATATGTTAAAAAATTTCATTTTATCCGGTTTTGTTTTTTTCGCATAGCCTTCCGCAATATTTGCTGGAATTGATACTGCAGCACGTCTGAATTGGGAAGTCAATCCAAAAATTTCATGTTTTGGGAAGCCGGAGGTTATTTGATAAACCTTTAACACTAAATCATGCGCTTTACGCCATACTATTAACTGCTCAAACGACACACTCTTCTGCTCCATATTTTTTAATATTTTTGATATTTCTACTATATATTCTAACTTCTAACTTCTTACTTCTCACTTACTTCTTACTTCTTACTTCTTACTTCTGTCTTTTGTCTTCTCACTTCCTCTGCAGCGCCTCTATCGCACTTTTAAACTGAAAGAAGTAGGAACGAGAAACTTTAAACACCCTTGAATCCATATACACAAGCGTTTTTTGTAATTTTTCCACATAATTCACATTAACAATCGTAGCATTATTTATGCGCACCAAATATTCTTGCGGCAACTTCATGGCGGTTTCTTTAATTGTTGCCTCATGAAAATAGAGCTGGTCGGTAGAAGTTTCAACGGCAAGCAATTGTTTTTCTTTAGTAATTACCTTAATGATACTTGTCTTGATTTTGGTTGTAATTTTTTGATAACGAAGGAAAAAATAGTCGTTGTCTTTGCTTAATGAGCGCGAAGATTTGTAAACGATGGGTGATTCCGCAACCATAGGTTCGGTTTGATAGATATTACTAATATCGGAAATTACGCGAATGATTTTGTAAATTTTTCGTATCAGCAAATCGTTTGAAAATTGAAGTGGGATTACATCAAACAGCCCTTTATCAAGCCAAAATTGAGGATTTTCCTTAGAGGGAATAATGCCCAAAATAATGGGAGGTCTGCGAATCATTTCTAAAATGTCAATCTCATCATTTTTGTGATGAGACAGGTCGAGGATTAAGATTTCTGGGCGAAAGTGGTTCATTCGCTCCAAAAAATCTACACGTTGGTTAACAAATCCAAAAAATTGGATCGATTTGAATTTTGACAAACAGTCAATTACCTTTTTTTCAAGGGTTGCGTTTTGAATAAACGCGAAACATGTTACTGATTTCATAAATAGTATTATTTTATTAAACTGCGCGGCAATAATAGAATAATTTTTTAAATAATCAAGTAAAAAATATTTTTTTTACAATAATTTCTATTTCTTCCGTTTTTTTTATATATTTTTGCAAGTTGAATTTAATTTCTATGTCAAAGAAAAGAATCCTATACGTTACTCCCGCCATTTTTCCCTATTTACCGGAAAACTACATTTCATCTATTTGCAGATTCTTGCCTCAAGGAATTCAAGAAAGAGAAAATGAAATTCGGACGTTTATGCCCAAATATGGCTTGGTAAATGAACGAAAAAACATGTTGCACGAAGTAATCCGGCTCTCCGGACAAAACATTATTATTGAAGAAACCGACTACCCGCTCATTATTAAAGTAGCCTCATTGCAAGCCGTTCGTATGCAAGTGTATTTTATTGATAGCGAAGACTTTTTTAGAAGGAAATCGCTTTTTGTAGATGAAGAAAATCAATTTTTTGAAGACAATGATTCGCGTATATTATTCTATGCGAAAGGAGTTATTGAAACGGTGCGTAAATTGGGATGGAACCCCGATATTATTCACTGCCACGGCTGGATTAGTTCGCTGATCCCTGTTTTTATTCGTACTGTTTATAAAGACAACCCTCTTTTTCAAGATGTGAGAATTGTTACTTCTTTATATAATGATAATTTTCCTGAAAAGTTTTCTTCTAATTTTTTGAAAAAACTTAAAATCACAGGTATTCCAAGAGAGTGTTTGAGCCATTTTAAAGGCGTAGCAGGATACGATACCATTGCAAAAACCGCTGTTGATTTTTCTGATGCTGTGGTTGTTGGGCATCCAAACATTACCCCTTCCCTCAAAAAATATATGAAAAAATACGAATACCCTACTATCATACACCCGGAAACGGAAGAATATTTAGAATATGTTGATGAATATAACCATTTTTATGAAGAACTTTTGGAACTTTCGCCGCGAGAATTTTAATCTGCGCCCTTGTAAAAATCTGTTTATTTTTTTGCTGCTCTCCCTTTTGTTGGTTTCTTATAGTTGCAAAAAAGATATCAGTTCTATTGGACTTAATATCAAAGACCGTGATGACCTTTTAGGCGCTGTTTTTACAGATACTCTGACGCTAACCGCCTATTCTGTTTTTGAGGATACTATAAATACTACCAATATAAGATCCAATTTTTTTGGGTATTTACAGGATAATTTTTTTGGAAGCACTACTGCCGGCGTATATACCCAATTTGTTCCTTCCGGAAATAATGTCAATTTTGGGGAAACGCCACAATTAGACTCCATTGTTTTAACACTCAGATATACAGGTAATTTTTACGGAGATACGTTAAGTCCTTTTAATGTAAAAGTCTATAGATTAGACGACAATATGGATGCTACAAAAGATTACTATCAAAATAGTTCGGTGGCTTATGTATCGGCTAATCTTACATATAATTCCAATTTCTGTTTAATTCCAAAACCGAATACCAAAGTAAAGGTTGATACGCTGATAGAACCACATATACGTATTAGGTTAAGCGATGCGCTTGGAAATGAATTTCTTCAGAATGCAGATAAAATGAAAACTCAGGAAGATTTTAAACAGTTTTTTAAAGGATTATATATCTGTGCAAACACTATCACAAAAGATAACAGCGGAGCGCTCATAAATATTGATTTAACCAACTCTTTATCCGGAATCCAACTCTATTATAAAAACGATACCATTTCAAGAAAATACTCCTTCCCCATTCATGACAGAAATACAGTCAGATTTAATGCTTATGAACACAACTACGAGTCTGGAGATCCATTGTTTCTAAATCAAGTGCTTCATGGAGATACTTTACTGGGAGAAAAAATCTTATATGTACAGGCTACCGGCGGTGTGAAGACAAAAATTACTTTTCCACATCTTAAAACATTAAAAAGTAGAAATATGGTAATTAATAAAGCTGAATTAGTGATTACTAACATTGCAGATCCCCTAATCCTTGCCAATTACCCTTCTCCGAATCGCTTAAGTATGTATGGAATTAATCCTGCAGGCAAAAATGTTCGGCTACCTGATGATCCGTACTTTACAAATAGCGTTTATTGGGGCGGAAACTATAATGCAACCAACAAGGAGTACAGATTTAGAATTACAAGATATATACAAGATATTATTCTGAATGATAATTTTGAATCCTCTATCTATTTAGTGCCGGAGGGAGCAGCCTCAAGTGTGAATAGATTGATTTTAGGCGGAACAAAACCTGACGATGCTTCATCAAGACTAAGATTAGAAGTTTATTATACGGAACATTAATTCACTAATATTGTAATATATGTGTGGAATTGTAGCCTATACCGGAAACAAACAAGCCTATCCTGTTTTAATAAACGGATTAAGGCGTTTGGAATACAGAGGGTATGACAGTGCAGGAGTAGCAATGCTTCCCAACGAACATATTCAACTTTACAAAAAACAGGGTAAAGTATTAGATCTTGAAAATTTCTGCGCTACAAAAGATGTTACCGCTTGTACCGGAATTGCCCATACCCGCTGGGCAACCCACGGTGAACCCAACGACGAAAATGCCCACCCGCACCTCTCCGAAGATGGGTCGTTAGCCATTATTCATAACGGCATTATTGAAAACTATCTGAGTTTGAAAAAAGAATTGGTTGAGCGCGGCTATATCTTTAAAAGTAACACCGATACGGAAGTGTTAGTGCATCTTATTCAAGATATTAGAAAAACAGAAAAAGTAGATTTGCTGGAAGCCGTACAAATGGCATTATCTGTAATTGTGGGCGCGTATGCTATTGCGATTCTCTCTTCAGAACACCCCAAGCAAATTATTGTGGCAAAAAAGGGAAGCCCGCTCCTTATTGGTTTAGGTGAAAATGAGTTTTTTGTAGGCTCAGACGGCGCCCCAATAGTAGAATATACCCGAAGAGTTGTTTATTTGAAAGATGAAGACGTTGCCGTTATTCACCCTGATAAAAGTTTGAAAATCACTAATATTCATAATGAAAAACAGCGCACGTTTGTTCAAAAATTAGAATTGAAATTAGACCAGATTGAAAAAGGCGGTTTTGAACACTATATGCTTAAAGAGATTTTTGAGCAACCCAAAGCGATTATAGACAGCATGCGGGGAAGGCTTAACACCCGAAAAGATGTGGTTTCGTTGGGCGGCATTACCGAATATGAGAGTAAAATGCTTCAGGCAAAACGTTTTATAATTGCAGCTTGTGGCACCTCTTGGCACGCCGGTCTCGTTGCCGAATATATCTTCGAAAATTTAATAAGAATACCGGTAGAAGTGGAGTACGCCTCAGAATTTCGATATAGAAACCCGGTGATTCATGAAGATGATGTGCTGATCGTTATTTCGCAATCGGGTGAAACCTCAGATACTCTTGCGGCTATAGAACTGGCTAAGAGCAAAGACGCTACCGTAATCGGAATCTGCAATGTGGTAGGTTCAAGCATTGCCCGGAATACGCACGCAGGTTCCTATACTCACGCCGGACCTGAAATTGGCGTGGCTTCCACCAAAGCGTTTACGGCGCAAGTTACTGTGCTTACACTCATGGCTTTAAGTTTGGCACGAAAAAAAGGGACTATCCCACTTTCTTACTACTATCAATTAGTGAACGGGTTGGAAGTTATTCCCCAAAAAATAGAAAAAATACTTCAAAAGAATCAGGAAATAAAAGAGATAGCAAACTATTTTATAGATAAACACCACGCTATTTATTTAGGACGTGGCGTAAATTTTCCGGTAGCCCTCGAAGGCGCTTTAAAACTGAAAGAGATCTCGTATATTCATGCCGAAGGATACCCCGCAGCAGAGATGAAACACGGTCCTATTGCCCTCATCGACGAAGCGATGCCGGTGGTAGTGGTGGCTACCGAACAGCAAACCTACGAAAAAGTAGTGAGCAATATTCAGGAAGTAAAATCAAGAAAAGGAAAAATAATCTCTGTCGTTTCCGAAGGGGATGAAGTAGTGAAAGAGATGTCCGATTTTTGTATTGAAATTCCTAAAACCGAAGAACTACTATCTCCTTTGGTGGCGTCTATTCCTCTGCAATTATTGGCGTACCATGTGGCTTTGTTGCGTGGGTGCGATGTGGATAAACCCCGAAATTTAGCTAAATCAGTAACTGTTGAATAATATAATATGGTAAAAAAAATAGTTCAACTTCTTATTTTTCTTGGGCTTGGAATCTTTTTTATATGGTTTTCCGTCAAAGATTTATCGCCCGAAGATATTATAATTATTAAAGAAAGCGCCACCGGCATACTCAATTTCAAAAGTTTGCTTTTCATTTTTATTTCTATGGTTTGTGGTATATTTGCGCACTATTTTCGCGCCCTTAGAAATATTTTACTGATAGACCCATTGGGGTATAAAGTGCGCAAAACCACCGCTTTTTATTCTGTAATGATGTGCTATTTAGCCAATTTGGCAATCCCGCGCCTTGGCGAAGTGATGCGATGTACTTTCCTGCAACGCTACGACAAAGTGCCGTTCCAAAAATCGTTCGGAACGGTGGTTGTAGAACGCGCATTCGATTTTATAATATTTGTTTTGCTTTTTGTTTTAATTATTTTTTTGAATAAAGGATTGCTATCCGATTTAATGATTAACAAACAAAAAGGAATTACGTTGGGGGTATGGATCGATGAAAAATGGATATGGGTATGGACAATGAAATATCTTATCTTGGGGTTGCTTGTTTTGGCGATTGTTATTTTGTTAACATTTTTATATTTTAAAAAGAAAAAAACTATCACCAAAACTCATAAAAAACAATCCAAAATTTTTATTGCAATTAAAAATATTATAGTGGGTTTGTGGCAAGGGCTAATATCTATCAAAGATTTAAAACACCCTTATCTGTTTATCATTTACACTATTGGCATTTGGGTAGGGTATTTCTTAGGCACTTTTCTCTGTTTTTTTGCTTTCGATTTCTTACAGCATTTTGGACCCATGCCTGCATTTGTGGTATTAGTAGTAGGTTCAATCGGCTTCATGATAGCGCAGGGTGGTTTGGGCGCCTATCCCCTATTTGTTGCCGGCATATTAGCGCTTTACGGCGTTGATTATGCCCAAGGCTTAGCTGCAGGCTGGATTGGCTGGACAGCCCAAACCATTATGATATTGGTAGTTGGATTTACTACACTTATTTTGGCTTCGTTTTTGAAGATTGAGGACAGGGGGCATAAAATTTGATATTTGTTTTTGTATTTATCTTCAGACATTTTTATCTTTATTTTTTCTCAAAATCAATTTTAAAAAACTTTTCCTCAGTGCCGTTAGTTACGCCAATCACTTCGGCATTTAGCGTTTGATTATATCTTCCGACTTGTTCTAAAACATCCTGAGTTAAAGGAATATGTGGCGCTTTACACTCTATTACCATCCAAGGTTTGGTTTCTTCGTAAACCACAATATCGTAGCGTTTGGTTAATCCATTCAGCGTTATTTTTCGCTCAACAGAAATATGAGAAGTAGGAATTTGCAATTCATTCACTAACTTTAAAATAAAAAACTGTCTTACTTTCTCTTCTTCCGTAAAAAGTACCCATTTTTTACGAATAGGGTCAAATACTTGCTCAATACCGTTGTTAATTCTGATTTTCAAATATTTAATGATTAAAAAGTTAAGTGGTTCAAAGTTTAAACATTAATCACTGTTAGAATTTCCTCAATCTTCACTCTTTTTTGCTGCATGGAATCGCGTTCTCTAATAGTTACCGTGTTGTTTTCCAATGTTTCATTATCAATGGTAATACAGTAGGGAGTGCCAATGGCGTCTTGGCGGCGGTAGCGTCTGCCAATCGCATCTTTATCATCGTACTGACACATTGTTCTGGGTTTCAGCATTTCCATTACTTCGCGGGCTTTTTCGGGGAGCCCATCTTTTTTCACTAACGGTAGTACCGCTACCTTAACCGGCGCTATTGTGGCAGGAATTTTCAACACCACGCGCACCGAGCCGTCTGGCAATGTTTCTTCAGTGTAAGCATGACTCAACACTGCCAAGAACATGCGATCTACGCCGATGGAAGTTTCAATTACATAAGGAATATAACTTTCGTTAGTTTCGGGGTCGAAGTAGCGTAATTTTTTGCCCGAATATTTTTCATGTTGTGCCAAATCAAAATCTGTGCGCGAATGAATGCCTTCTAATTCTTTGAATCCAAATGGGAAGCGAAACTCTATGTCGGTAGCAGCATTAGCATAATGCGCCAATTTTTCATGGTCATGAAAGCGATAATTTTCTTCGCGAATACATAGCGAGAGATGCCATTTTTTACGCTCTGCTTTCCAATAGTCAAACCATTTCAATTCTTCGCCCGGTCTCACAAAAAATTGCATTTCCATCTGTTCAAACTCCCGCATTCTGAAAATAAACTGCCGCGCCACAATTTCGTTACGGAACGCTTTACCAATTTGCGCTATCCCGAACGGAACTTTCATTCTACCGGTTTTATACACGTTCAAAAAATTAACAAAAATCCCCTGAGCGGTTTCGGGGCGCAGGTAGATAGTGTCGGCGCCCTCCGCTACCGAACCCATCTGCGTGGCAAACATCAAATTAAACTGGCGTACATCTGTCCAGTTTTTGGTGCCGGAAACAGGGCAGGCAATCTCCAACTCTTCAATCAAAGACTTGATGCCGACTAAGTCGGTGTTGTTCATTAATACAGCAAAACGAACACTTACCGCATCTATTTTCTCTTGATTTCTTAAAACATTTGGATTTGTTTTTCGAAACAATTCTTCATCAAAATTATCAAACTTCTTTTTCGCTTTTTCTACCTCTTTTTCAATTTTTTCTTCCAATTTTTGAAGATAATCTTCAATTAACACATCGGCGCGGTATCTTTTTTTCGAATCTTTATTGTCAATTAACGGATCATTAAATGCATCCACATGACCGGAGGCTTTCCAAATGGTAGGGTGCATAAAGATGGCGCTGTCAATGCCCACAATGTTTTCGTGGTATTGCACCATCGCTTGCCACCAATATTGCTTGATGTTATTTTTGAGCTCCACGCCATACTGTCCGTAGTCATATACAGCGCTTAAGCCGTCATAAATTTCGCTGGAAGGAAAAATGTACCCATACTCTTTTGCATGAGCGATGATTTGTTTGAAAAGGTCTTCGTTATTTGCCATAAAATGGGATTTGTTATTATTTTAAGGCGCAAAGTAATGATTTTTTTTAAAAGAATTTTAGTTATTTTCAACAAAATCGAACAAACATGAGAAGAAATGGTAATGCAAAAAATGGGGTTAAATATTGGCTAATTGAAGTTTTTATGTTTCTTTGCAAACCATATATGAAAATATGGTAGAAACAATAATAGGACAAATTGACAATGATATATTAAATAAAGTCAAATTGCTATATATGTCAATTATTTAAAAAAATCAAACTTATATAAATAATGACCGAAAACTATCACGTTGAAGTTGGTTTTTACCAAACCTACCATCATGGCGAGCATATAGGCGGCGATGTGTTTCTTTCTAAACGTATTCCGGAAGAAAAGCGAGTGCTGTGCGTGCTTTCCGATGGCATGGGCTCCGGCGTAAAAGCCAATGTGTTAGCCACGCTAACTGCCACCATAGCCCTAAATCTCTCCATTGAGCACAAAAAAGCCAAAACTATTGCCGATATTATCATGAAAGCGCTGCCGGTGTGTAGCGAAAGAAATATCAGTTACGCCACCTACACCATTGTAGATGTGAACAGCGATACGGATGAAGTGAACATATTGGAATATGATAATCCGCAAACCATTGTGATGCGCGGCTATAGAGTGCTGGAACCCAATTGGGAAAAAGTAAACTTTGAAAATGCTACTGCCGACCGCCGTTTGCAAGACCTAAATGCGGTAACTTTTACACCGCAATTGGAAGATAGAATTATCTTCTGCTCGGATGGCATTACCCAATCCGGTTTGGGAAAAGGTTTGGTTACCGGCTGGGGCAGAAACAATTTGAGAGAAGAAATTAGAAATATTATTACCGACAACCGCTCGATTTCGGCAACAGAATTAGCGGAAAAAATTGTAAAAAAAGCGGCTGCCAACGATTTGCACGTCCCCAAAGATGACCTTTCCTGCGCAGTGGTGTATTTTAGAGAGCCGCGCCGCACGATGATATGTTCCGGTCCTCCGTTAAATCCTGAAAAAGATGTGGAGTTTGCCGAAAAACTACGCTCATTTGCAGGCAGAAAAGTGGTAAGTGGCGCTACTACCACCGAAATTATTTCGCGAGAACTGAAGCGTACCGTAGTGGACGAGCCCATCGTGGACCATACCTTGCCCCCCATGTCGAAAATGGACGGCATTGATTTGGTTACAGAAGGCGTACTGACGTTAAGCAAAGTGATCTACTTGTTAGCCAAT
>Ga0082212_10004571_pt1 | contig 19118 bp, 16 predicted proteins | sample TergutNt197P3_FD_71548 | JGI IMG/M metagenome (GOLD analysis project Ga0082212, IMG submission 71548) | Neocapritermes taracua P3 segment gut microbial communities from Petit-Saut dam, French Guiana - Nt197 P3 | ecosystem: Host-associated > Arthropoda: Insects > Digestive system > Gut ... | reverse complement strand
GTTCAAGCCCCGCAAGGCTGGTGATTCCACGGAATGATACAGAAAGCCACGTCAAGTCTGAAACGTCCGTGTCGTAAACCGGCTCGTCCGCCGCCTTGCCCAATCTTTCGCGGACTGCCGCAAAAAAATGCGGGTCTTTGAAGTCAGCTGTTACGTCGATTCTGGCGGGGTACTGCGGATAGAAGAGGAACGTGCCTCTCCAATTGTCCTCGGGGCTGTTTATTGCAATGTCCAGCTCTCGCCAGCCTTTAACGCTGTCCGGCGACTCTATGTAGTTGTAGTAACACCACAATCTCTGCAAACCGATCAAACCGGTTACGTCAAACTCTGTGAGCAGGTTGTAATAGCAGAAAACAAATGTTAACCCGCTCGGCAGAGCCGGCAATTCCGTCAGCATGTTGCTGGAGCAATCAAGATACTCTAAACTCTCAGGCAGTGCCGGCAATTCCGTCAGCATGTTGCCGGGGCAATCAAGCCACTCCAAACTCCCGGGCAGCGCCGGCAATTCCGTCAGCATGTTGTTGGAGCAATCAAGGTCTTCAAGCGAGGTAAAGTGTTCAAGCCCCGCAAGGCTGGTGATTCCACGGAATGATACAGAAAGCCACGTCAAGTCTGAAACGTCCGTGTCGTAAACCGGCTCGTCCGCCGCCTTGCCCAATCTTTCGCGGACTGCCGCAAGAAAATGCGGGTCTTTGAAGTCAGCTGTTACGTCGGTTCTGACGGGGTACTGCGGATAGAAGCGAAACGTGCCGCCCCCGGTGTTCTCGGGGCTGTTTATTGTAAGGCTCAGCCCCTGCCAGCCTTTGACGCTGTCCGGCGATTCTATGTAGTTGCTGTAACACCACAATGTCTGCAAACCGCTCAAACCGGTTACGTCAAATTCTGTTATCTGGTTGTAATAGCAACCAAGCCATTTTAGGCTGGACGGCAGCGCCGGCAATTCAGTCAGCATATTGCTGGAGCAATAAAGATACTCCAAACTCTCAGGCAGCGCCGGCAATTCAGTCAGCATATTGTTGGCACAATTAAGGTATGTCAAGCCGGAAGGCAGTGCCGGCAGTTCTGTTATCTGGTTGTGAGAGCAATCAAGGCCGTCAAGCGAGGTAAAGTGTTCAAGCCCTGCAAGGCTGGTGATTCCACGGTATGATACAGAAAGCAACCACAAGTCTGAAACATCCGTGTCGTAAATCGGCTCATTCGCCGCCTTGCCCAGTATTTCGCGGACTGCCGCAAGAAATTGCGGGTCTTTGAAGTCAGCTGTTATGTCGGTTCTGGCGGGGCGCTGCGGATAGAAGAGGAACGTGCCGCCCCACATGTCCTCGGGGCTGTTTATTGTAAGGCCCAGCTCCTGCCAGCCTTTGACGCTGTACGGCGACTCCATGTAGTTGTTGTAACACTGCAATGTCTGCAAACCGCTCAAACCGGTTACGTCAAATTCTGTTATATGGTTGGAATAGCAAACAAGCAGTTCTAAGCTGGACGGTAGAGCCGGTAATTCCGTCAGCATATTGTTGGAGCAATAAAGAAACTTCAAATTCTCAGGCAGTGCCGGAAATTTCGTCAGCACATTGTTGGAGCAATAAAGCATTTCAAGCGAGGTAAAGTGCTCAAGCCCTGCAAGGCTGTTGATTCCACGAAATGATACAAAAAGCGACCCCATACTTGAAACATCCGCGTTGTAAATCGGCTCATCCACCGCCTTGCCCAGTATTTCGCGGACTGCCGCAAGAAAGAGCGAGTCTTTGAAGTCAGCTGTTATGTCGGTTCTGGCGGGGCGCTGCGGGTAGAAGAGGAACGTGCCGCCCCCAGTGTTCTCGGGGCTGTTTATTGTAAGGCTCAGCCCCTGCCAGCCTTTGACGCTGTCCGGCGACTCTATGCAGTTGCTGTAACACCACAATGTCTGCAAACCGCTCAAACCGGTTACGTCAAATTCTGTTATCTGGTTGTAATAGCAAACAAGCCATTTTAGGCTGGACGGCAGCGCCGGCAATTCCGTCAGCATATTGCCGGAGCAATCAAGATCCTCCAAACTCCCGGGCAGCGCCGGCAATTCCGTCAGCTTATTGTTGGAGCAATAAAGCTCCTCCAAACTCCCGGGCAGCGCCGGCAATTCCGTCAGCATGTTGCCGGAGCAACCAAGAAGCTCCAAACTCCCGGGCAGCGCCGGCAATTCCGTCAGCATGTTGCTGGAGCAATAAAGCCACTCCAAACTCTTAGGCAGCGCCGGCAATTCCGTCAGCATGTTGCCGGAGCAAAAAAGGTCTTCGAGCGAGGCAAAGTGTTCAAGCCCTGCAAGGCTGGTAATTCCACGATATGATACAGAAAGCCACGTCAAGTTTGAAACATCCGTGTCGTAAATCGGTGCATTCGCCGCCTTGCCCAAGCTTTCGCGGACTGCCTCAAGAAAGTTCGGGTCTTTGAAGTCAGCTGTTATGTCCGCCCTGCTATTTGAGCCGTCGCCTGCCAGAGCCTCAGGCGCTGCCAAGGCTGCCGGCGCCAAAGACATAACCATGGCGACAGCAATGATGCATAAAGTTAGCTTCTTAGTCGTTTTCATTTCATATCCCCCTTTTGGATGCGACTCGGCAAAAACCTCTTGGCGATGTTTTTCTACATCGTCCAAGAGGCTGTCAAACACCAGCAATTAGCCTTATGCCTTGCTTGTTTACTTGCCGACTCCGTTTGCCGTATTGCCGGTAAGGTTCTCTAGTGCTTTCTTCACGTCAAACCCGGTAATCTCATTTACCGAATCAAATGTCGTCGCAAGCGTTTTTGTGACGTTTTCAGCCAGCCTCACGGCGCCGCCGCTTTCGCCTTTGCCCGATCCGCTGTCCCAAACCATGATCTTGTCTATGCTGCCCATGGGTTTCGCTATGTTTTCCGCCATCTGAGGCAGTGCCTCTATGATCATCTGGATTACAGCCGCCTCGCCATATTGCTTGTACGCCTCTGCCTTTTTCTGCATGCCTTCGGCCTCGGCGCTCAGTTTCAGCCTGATTGCCTCAGCTTCAGCCTCGCCTTTGTACCTTATTATTTCAGCTTCTTTTGTACCGATTGCCTCTATATTGAACGCATCCGCTTGAGCTGTCATCTTTTTGGCATTGGCCTCCGCTTCCGCTCTCAGTTCCCTCGCCCTAGCGTCAGCTTCCGCAAATTTAATCGCCTTTATTTTCTCAGCTTCAGCCTTCAGCTCCACCTCTTTCCTTGCCGCCTCTGCCGGGTTCACTACCGTCTCGTCCAAGAACCTTTTCTTCGCTTCGGCTTTCGTCTTCGCCAGCTCAATGTTCTTTTCCTCTTTTGACACCTCGACCTGCATTTCCTCGGAAGCTATTTCCTGCGCCCTCTTCTGCTTGATGATTTCCGCATCCGCGTTTGTGCCGATTATCGTCTTGTTCATGATGTTTTCCTGGATTTGATACGCTGCGTCGGCTTCTGCCTTGGCTGTCTGGGCTTCCTTCTCGTATTTGGACTGCCTGACGTTCTTTTCCTTCTCTGCCTCTGCGATTTCAGCTTCAGCCCTGAGCTTTGCTTCCTCTCCGGTTTTCCTAGCGTCGGCTATTTTGATCTGAGCGTCCCTGTCAGCTTCGGCTTTGGCAATTTCCGCATCCTTCTTGACTTCGGCTATCCTCGGCGCACCAAGGGCTTCAAGGTAGCCGTTCTGATCCGTAATCTCTTTGATGGTGAATTCGATGAGTTCAAAACCCATCGCTTTTAAGCTCAGGTCAGCAACTTCCCTCACCTGGTTCGAAAACGCCTCCCTGTCCTTGTAAATCCCTTCGACTGTCATTTTGCCCACGATCTCACGGAGCTTGCCTTCCAAAACACTGTTGACCGTTTCGCGAATCCTGTGGTTCGTCGCTTCTTCCCTGCCGGTGTAAAACTGTTCCACTGCAGACAGGATGCTGTCCCTGTCGTTCTTGACCTTGATGACCGCCACCCCGTTAGCTATGATCGGGACGCCTTGGTTCGTCATCGCACCGGTCGTGCTTATGCTCAAAGGTATGTTTTCAAGGGATATGACGTCAACTCGTTCCAGTACCGGTATGACAAGGGTCCCTCCTCCCGTTACCACCCTCTTTTTGAGGCCTGTCACAACAGCTGCTTTGTCTTGCGGGATCTTTTTCCACATGCGCAATATAATTATGAGCACGACTACAACTCCCACGACACCCAATACGATTGGTAAAAAATCACTTAAATAATCCATGCTTTTCTCTCCTTTTTTGATTTAAAGTCAGTTGTTTATTTTTTGGACTGTTGCCCTTCCATCCGCTATTTCCATAATGGCGACCTTCTCGCCTTGGTTGATCCTCGCGCCGTCCACCGACTTCGCCGCATGGATGGAGGCGCCGGACTTTAAAGTGACCCGAACAGCGCCAACGCCGTTTTCCAGTATGGTTTCAATAACGTCCGCTTGCTTTCCTATCATGTCTTGTGTGGAATCCGCAAAGTTTTTCGCCCTCTTGAGTGGGAGCATGATAAAATTGTTAACTGCAAGCATCAGCGTATAGCCGGCTATTATTGCTATAACCCAAATTGCGACTATGTTGAAGCTGCCGGCCTTACGCAACATCTCGCCTACGCAGCCCGTGACCGCCAGCTGGACGCACCACACTATCGGAGAAAACGGCAACAGCACAGTTGCAAGCCCAGGGTGGCTTGACTCGTGGCTTGCGTCGTGGTGCGAACCTGCATGCCCGAAGTCAAAATTCAGCATGTGCATCAGCCCTTCTATTGAGCCGAGCAACATCGACAACAAGAGCGACACTACCGGAAACGTCACCCCTATTATCAGCAAAACCATAAAAACAGACATTCCTATCCTCCTGTCTAAACGACGCTTCTTCCCTCAAGGTTTCTTATTTCTGCTTCGCTTCTGTCCGCAAGCATCCTGAACTGCTCAATCTGCATTTTTAGGACCGGCAGCGCTTTCTGCTTGTACTCGCTTACTTTTTCCACAGTTTCAAAAATATTGTCAAACGCTTCTTTCAGGGCGTCAACCGTTACCCCTCCCTCTGTCAACTCGCTGTGGATTTCACCGCTTTGCTCTTTCAGCATCTTTGACGTCCCGACTATGATGCTGTTTGTCGTTTCGTTTATTGCCTTTATCTTCTGCAGCACTATTCTTTGATTGTACAGAGCTTGGGCAACTGTTACAGCTGTCCGCAACGCCGACATTGTGACATTTACTGCCTCGTCTACTCCTATAATCAGTTCGTTGTTGTTTCTCCTTACGACCTCCATCGCAATGATGCTTTGATGGTTGACGGCAATCATCTTCTGCATGTTGGTGGTGTGCCTGCGCAAAGGGAATAGCACTTCTTCCCTTACGAAACGCACTTTTTCCGAGTGCCATCCACCATTTTCCATTTCACGCAGCTTGTCCTCGATAAACACGTCCATGAAGGTCGCAAGCTCTATTTCTTTGCTCAGTTTGGACGATATTTCTTTGAGGTCTTTTTGTTCCAGCAGCAGCGTGGTGTTGTCGTTCTTCAGCTTGGTTTTGCCCTTATCCAATGAATTGATGATGCCGGCAATGACCTCCTCAGCTTTTTCAAAGCGTTTAAAGTAATTGGCAACAGGGTTGTACAGCTTTCCCAAAAACCCTTTCTTCAAAAAATCAACCGCACTGGGGTCAAGTTCCTTGATTTCTCTATGCAGGTCAGTCATGCTGTTCAAAACCTGTCCGCCTTCTGTGCCTGATTGCGACAATTGCCCCAAAGTTGTGCTTAGCAGCCTGTTCTTTCTCGATGATTTCTGCAAGGTTTCAATACCAAACTGCTCGATTGAAACCAATATATTGTTTATTGCTTCAATCGAGTCCTCGTCACAGTTTATTATAGCAAGCGCGTTTACCTCTGCCTGTTCTTTCAGTTTCCTTGTTTCCTCCGGAAGCGAAGAAGTCTCGTTGCAAACATCCTTTTGCACGTCCTCGACTTTTATCACTTCCATGGAAAATCCATTCTTGATGCTCAATCTCATCCCTCCCAACCACTACCTACTCCCCTTGTACCACTTGACGCTGTCGATCAAGCTTTGCAGTTCGGCGGTAGCATCGTTCTGTTTTATGCTTTCATTGCTTGATTCGCAATATTTCGTCAACTCAAGCAGCAGCCCATCCATTTTCAGGTTCATTTCGTCGAAATTCCTCACGGTTTCGTTTATTTGCCCAGCCAGCTCGTCGTACAGCGCTCGCCTTTTCTCCGTGTAGCCGCTCCCGTCGATTATCCGCAGTTTTTCGGTTAAAATTTTAATGGTGCCTATTATGGCGGCTTCTGCACTGTCAACCGTTGCGTTGAATTTTTTGTACGTGATTTCAGTGTCTTCAAACAGCTCTGCCAGTGCATTTTTTACTTTGCCTTTTCTCTGGCTAAATTTTACAATCTGGCTTACCGCAGCATCGATGCCTTCGTTGAAAAAGCCACTGTCGTTGTTCGTCGCACAGGCTCTTAGCGCTGTTTCGCACTGATCAAGCGTGTCTATATCTTCACTGCTTTTTTTCTGAGAATATATTACACCAAACAGCCCCAAAAAGCCAACGATATTTATTTTGATGAACACAAATACGGAAAAAACTATGACTGCAAACCCAAAGACTGCATTGAGCGCACCGCCCGCCAAAATTTTCACTCCCGCAAACGCATTGGAAAAAACGAGCACGTTAAGCAATATCAGCCCTGTATTAACCATTATTCTCTGCAAATCAGAATACTGCCTGTTGTTTTTCATTTTCATGGCCATAATCGCACCCTTGCATGTGAATGTGTTTTTTCTATTATATCAGCAAATTCCTGAATTCGCCATTGATTTCTTCAAAAAACAACGAAACCCTCGCGGCTATTTTCCCGTCTGATGAGCGCATCTTCAAACGGTTACAATTTGTAACCGTTTCATTTCCTTCTTTTGACAGCCGATGCTCTAGGAGTGTTATAGAATTGTCTCAAAAAAATCCAAAACCACATCTCAAATTTTTTTGGATGTGGTTTGAATAAGACATTTTTGGTGGGGACAGCTGGAGTCGAACCAGCGACCTCATGCTTGTGACGCATGCGCTCTAACCAGCTGAGCTATGCCCCCACGCCACTATACATTCTATAACATAATTGCGCAAAAAACAACCTCTAAAAACAAGAGCCGGCAAAAAATTTTAAGGTAAAGATTTTTTGCCGGCTGCGGTTTTTAATTTGTGTTTGATGTTGTCAGCCTTGTTGCTATCTTTCAATGACCATTGATGTCCCTTGACCGCCACCGATGCAGAGCGCAGCCAAGCCGTACTTCGAATCCCTCTTAATCATCTCATGTATGAGAGTGACCAGAATTCTGCACCCGGATGCCCCTATTGGATGCCCTAAAGCTATAGCGCCGCCGTTCACGTTCAGTTTCTCCGGGTTGAAGCCCAAGTCTTTGCCAACAGCCACGGACTGAGCTGCAAAAGCTTCGTTCGCTTCGATAAGGTCGATATCGTCCAAGGTAATGCCCGCCTTTTCAAGCACTTTCTGCGAAGCAGCGATCGGCGCAATCCCCATGATGAGCGGATCCACGCCAACGGAAGCGTACGCTTTAACTGAGCATAGGGGCTTGAGCCCAAGCTCGTCCGCTTTCTCTTTTGACATTACAACCACTGCAGCCGCAGAATCGTTGATGCCGGACGCGTTCCCTGCCGTAACAATGCCGTCAGGCTTGAACGCCGGCCTCAATTTCTTAAGCGACTCAGCTGTTACGCCCGGTTTTGGGTATTCGTCGGTGTCGAAAACTATCGGGTTGCCTTTTCGCTGAGGGATTTCAACCGGAACGATTTCGTCCTTGAATTTGCCCGCTTTTAAAGCTGCTTCTGCTTTTTGCTGAGAATTTGCCGAGAACTCGTCGAGCTCTTCTCTCGTCAGTCCCCATTTCTCGCATACGTTTTCAGCCGTGATCCCCATGTGTATCTTGTTCATTGCGCAGGATAGCCCATCGTTGATCATGATGTCAATAAGCTTCGTGTCGCCCATCCTCGCGCCTGTCCTCATCGCAGGAGAAATGTAACCTGACAGCGACATGTTTTCTGTTCCGCCGGCTACGACCACGTCAACGTCCCCTGCTTTGATCATCTGCGCGGCAAGGCTCACCGAACGCAGCCCCGACCCGCAGACCTTGTTTATCGTCATTGACGGAACCTCCTGCGGGAGTCCTGCAGCCAAGGAAACCTGACGCGCCACGTTCTGGCCCAACCCGCCTTGAAGTACGCAGCCGAAAATCACCTCGTCAACCGCACCCGGGTCGATTCCCGCTCTCTTGACCGCCTCTTTCACGGCAACCGCGCCGAGTTTAACGGCGGAGGTGTCCTTAAGCGTCCCTCCAAAACTGCCGATAGGTGTCCTCACGGCGCTTACAATTACTACTTCTTTCATATTCTGTATTCCTCCTAAAAAATTTTACGCATAAGCGCTGTTAACTTGATACTGGTTTTACTGTTTTGGCACAGCTATGTATTTTTCAACGAGTTTGGCGGGCTTATATGAAAGCTTCGCCTTTCTGAGGTTGGGTATGCCCATGTCTTCCTCCCTGTTGATGAATTTTACATTTGACGCCACGTGCTTGCAGAATTCGTTGTTGATGGCTTGGTACAGCCCCCTGAAGCTGATATTGGCCTTTTCAACATGCACCGTGACCGTGTTTTTGCCCAAAGTGCCGCCCAAGCTGATCGCCTCGATTTTATCGTTAATCAAAATTGCCCCTGCTAAATACCCGACAGCTTCTATCTTTTGGAAAGCGTCGCGCATCGCATCTTCCTCCATCTTCAGCAGCACCATTTCATGCTCAGGTATCTCTTTGCGTTTGTTGAACTCGTCGATGAATCGCATTGCGTCTTCCGCCATCGCAGACGTTAGTTTGACATACTCGTATTTATAATTGTTGTTGAAATAGTTCAGGTGGTTTTTTTTTGCGTGGTACTCACGGCCTTTCAGATCGATGAGATCCTGTGTTTTGTATACGTAATCGTAATTCGGGCGATCGTCGATGTAGCGGAACCCACCGGGGCAAGCCGCTTTTATTAAGTCGATCATATGCAACGGAAGCAGCCTAATGCTGAAATCTTGCTCTTTTGCTTCAAAAATTCTTCTTGCTTCAAGCAAGGTTTCCTTCAACTTACCAGGCTCGTATTCGCCGTTTTTCGTAAGGGGAGGGAAGAGGAACATCTCCTCAATGCCCTGCTCAAGCTCCAAGTGGCTTATTCCCGCCAAGCACAGGTAATCGCCTATTATCTGCCAACTGAAATGGTTGATGTTCCGCCACATGTACAGCGAGGAAAACGACAAACCCGACGTCTTGTACTCGAACCCTCGCAGGTATTCCTCAAGTATATTTCTCTTTTCTACAGTAATTTCGTTATCAAAAAGATACATCCTTGCTTCTTTCCTTTATTTCACTATCGCAGAAATTTGTTTAAAATTTTTGTCCTTTGAGTCGACTAGCATATCAAACAGCACTGCTTCGCTGCTTGTGACGACGACTCCTGACTGTGTCATCCTTATCTGACCCAACTCTTTGTTTTCAAGCGTCCTTGACGACATGCAGTCCATAGCCCCAAAAACGCAATATCCCGCCTCAATAAGATCCATCGCAGTCTGCTGGACACAGATGTGCGCTTCTGCCCCCGTTATTATGACAGTCCTCCTTCCCGTCTCCGTCAGCGCCTTGGCAAACGACGGTTCCCTCATGGCACTGAACGTAGTTTTCTCTATCGGGGAAAAGCATGCCTCGGAGGTGGCCCCCGGTATTTCTTCGGTAAGGGCTTTTGCTATCTTTTCCGTCGTCGCCCCGAGCCCTCTTGTGTATTGCTGCGTGACCAGCACCGGCACTCCCAGCACACGGCAACCTCTTATCAGCCGCGACATGGCTTCCTCCAGCTTGTCTCTTCCGCAAACTCCTGGAAGCAGCTTTTCCTGAAAGTCGATGGCAACCAAAACCGCGTCCCCTCTGTCAATAATCAGCCTGTTCATTCGTCAATCCTCCAATTCTTGATTTCATCCAGCAAATTGAAGTCAGTCAGGTCGTAATGCAGCGGGGTGATAACAGCATACCCTTCCTGCATAGCAATAACGTCAATGCTGCTGTCTTGGCCCTCATAAAACACCGGCTCCCCTGAGTACCAGTATTGAAGCGTCCCAGCCTCGTTCACCTTCGGCTCAAACCATTCTTTGTACTCCCTGTCGCCCAGCTTTGCGTATTTGACGCCTTTCACTTCAGCCTTTGGCAGGTTTGGCACGTTTATGCTGATCAGCGAATGGCAATCCAGTCTGCCGTAGGCTTTTTTGCACGTGCTAAGCGCCAATTCGCAGGCGAGCTCGAAATGCATCGGGGAATGGCTGTTTACGGAAACTGCCACGGACGGTTTTTTGCATATGCACCCCTCTATCGCTGCCGAGACTGTTCCCGAATACAGCGTGTCAGTTCCAAGGTTGCCCCCGTGGTTTATCCCCGAAAAAACCATGTCGATGACAATGCCTCTGCGCTCTAGTTCCTTAACGCCCAGTTTTACGCAGTCTGCAGGGGTTCCCGTGATCTCAAGGGCCATCTTTGCGTTGTCAAAAACAACCTCGCTTATCTCAAGAGGAGCTCCAACACTGATGCTGTGCCCGCTTGCGCTCCTTTGAATATGAGGTGCCGCAACGTATACGTCTGCTTCTTTTGATAGAGTCTCAACAAGTCTGTATATGCCTTCAGACCTTATGCCATCGTCGTTTGCAACCAAAATGTTCATTCGTACCTCTCATTGGAATAATTGGCTATGATTTACAACTGTTTTATGCAACCATTTATACTATACATCATTTTTCGAAAATTTGAAAGCTAAACATTTCTAATTGACGTGATGCACTTCTTTTTCTATGTAATTGAAAATGATTTGGGACCAAGTTTCTAAATAATCATAAACTTCTCTAATGTATGCTAATTTTTGCCAGTTGCCTGTCATCTTATCAGTTTCTAAAACATAAATATTGTCGCCCGTCCATATCTCGTATACAATGCCAATGTGAAAGTTGCTGACGGGCGTAGAAAGATCATTTATTATCCCAATATATTTAATCTCATCTACTGAACAGATTTTTACTTCTTCGTGCAGCTCTCTTAATAACCCATACTCTATTGGATTATGGGCTTCGCTTGCATCAGGATTGATGTGACCGCCGATGCCGATTGAAAGTTTCCCGTGCAGCCTTTTTTCAGTCTGCTTTTTTAATCTTTCTACTATGAATATTTCATCTTCCTTTCTTAAAATAACATAGGGAATAATCTGTTTCAATAAACCGCAGTTTTCTGCCACATCTCGATCGCAATAATAACAGTTTTTCAGGATCGTTTTTATAATTGTATCTGTATCCTCTGTCAATAAGCTTTTTTCATTTAGTAGATGGCTTATATTTTCTGTTCTAACTACCAGCACTTGTTCCATGCTCCCCATACCTTTCACTGACAAAACCCTCTAATTGTTTATAGCCCTCAAGCATTTCCTCATATTCTGAATTTGTTCCCCACCAATGGAAGTGTTGCTTGTATAGCCTGTACCTGCTCCAAGTGTTCTCCGCAAAAATATTCTCAAACTTTTTAAATATGGGCGAATTGGGCAAAGGAGAAAAACCAAACAAATTAATCCTTGATATGAATTGTTCATGAGCCGAGATAAAGTCAATCGTTTCTTTTGCGCTTTCTAAATTGTCCCCAGGGAATCCAAACATCAGAAAGCATTTTGTTCTTATGCCCTCATTGTACGTATTAATTAAGGCCTCTGAAATTTGAGTGATCGTAATCCCTTTGTGCATCTTGTCCAAAATCCTTTGAGAACCGCTCTCTACGCCATATTTAATTTCAACACAGCCACTCTCTTTCATGTGCCGGACAATTGAGCGATTGAAGCAATCAATTCTTGCATTGCATGTCCATTTCAGATCGTATTTTTCAATTCTTTCGCATAATAGTTGCATATGCTTGTCAGAAAACAAAAGATTTTCGTCTAAGAATACGAGCCCTTTCATCGCTGGATAGTCCTGAAGCAATTGAATTATTTCAAGTTCTACATTTTCTGCACTTCTATATCGAAACCCCTTATATACATTTGCGCAAAACTCACAGTTATGTGGGCATCCTCGTGACGAAATGATAGAAACGCTTTTTATGTCTTCGCCATAAATTCTCTTGTCCAACAATACATCTTCATCATTCATGAGATGGCGTGCCGGGAAAGGTATATCATCAAGATCATTTATGCGTATTTTTTCTGAGTAAGCTTCATTCATATTATTCTTTGAAATGATGTTGTCTCCGCTTGGCTTAACGCCTTCATAGCAAGCACTTATTATCTTTGGCAATGAATACTCCCCTTCGCCAATTATTAAATAATCTGCCTTCAACTCAATAAATGTCTCTTTTGGAAAAACAGTGGCATGTTGGCCACCTATTATCAATACATCGCATTTTTTCCGAATAATCTCTATGTTGTCATAGAAAGCCGAATAATTATAGCTTGAATTTATGCTTAAGCCGATTACACAATGATATGGTATGCTTTCTACATCATTTTCGCAAATATTCAATAACTCAACATCAATTCCTTCGGATTCGCAAACAGCTCCAAGATAAAGCAATCCCAATGGCGGAAATTCCTTTCGGCTTTTGCCAAAACGTGCGATTGACGAGTCGTCATTGTAAATCAACAGTATTTTCATAAAGTAACCGCTCCAGGAAAATAATAACTCAAAAAGGTTGTGTCAGCGATATTTTCTGTTAGTTTTCCTCAGTTTCCAGTAACAACTTCGACTATTCAAGTTCGTTGATTCGCTCTTCCAGACCATCTATTATTTGCTGTTGATGTTCTATTTTCTCAGACAAACGAGCCACCTCTGCATCTGGCTTGACAGCAATTATAGCAATTACTATTGATATTATGATAATCGCAAGAGTTGCTATACCAACAATTGTCATTAGGAAATTCAAGTGGCGCTCATTTTTTTCGGTAGAGTTTTTCACATAACCTGATAAATTTTTTATTTCTGCTACCTGAGTGTCAATACGGGTTGACATGTTCCCTAATGAGCTGCCCGTTCTTCTCTTGCAAAATTCATCAAAGCTTTTTGTCCCCATGTCCCCACTATACGGAGTAGCGGTTGCATTTTTGGTTTGATATAATTCCAAAGTTATAATGGACTCACCATATTTTAGCTCAATACATTTATCTGAAAGATTGTACAACATTCCAAAAAGATAGTTGCTATATCCTGGATCAACTTGCGTCTGGTTTGACATGAGCAACCCATGTGCATTATGCCTCATTTTCAATGATGTATGGCCGGCAATGTTATTAGGCATATTTACTTTTTCGAGCGTCTGGTACAGAAAAATATCGTTTGGCTTTACTAAAACAGACTTGCCCTCAGAAAGATCAGTAATGCTTTTTTCGTCATTGGAACTTAAATAACATTTTCTGCCCAAACGCATATTGATTTTCGCTGGACTGTTTTGAGACAACCTTTTGTCATAATCTTCAATAATGTTTTTTTCTTGAATAAGTTTTTCAATTTCAGTTTTTCCAAGAATCATTGAAACCCATCCCTTCCCAGAAGAAATTCGTGATAAGAATATTCATTTTGCACAATGCAAATCCTTGTGATTCCAACTAATATTATGTGTCGCAAGCACAAAGAACATGGGAAAGCGTCTTGATAAACAGACATATCGTGTTGGTTTATTCCTAAAAGGTAGAGGCTTGCCCCTGCACAATTTTCAAGCTTGCCGCACGATAGTATTGCTGACATCTCAGCATGGATGATTGGGCACACCTCGTAGAAATCGAATTGACACTGGAATTCTTTTTGCAGAACTTTTCTTTTGCATACCCCAGTTTCACCGCACTTCTCTCCACAAGGAACAAATGAATGACCTATTCCAATAACGCTGTCGTCTTTAAAAATTATAGATGAATATCCCCGTAGAAGACAGTCTGATAATCGAGCCTTACCCATGAGGCAATCAAATATTTCACTTTTTAGAGTACATTTAACCATAAATATCCTGATATAAACAAGCTGAAAAAACAACCGTGGCTTGTACGCGTTTGAAAACTTCTTACTCATATTCTACGCTATTGCCTACCCTTAGTCAAGAGAATCCCAAATAAAATGGACGGCTCGCGGCTAATCGTTAATCGTTCACTAAACGTCCGGCCGCACTTCCGTAAGGTTCTTCCAGTACCTAGCCGGCATGAAGTTCTTCTGGCACCGTGGGTTTGTCCGTTCTTTGATTGCGATGGTATTGAAATACTTTTTCCATAGATTCCGGTATTCTATTTCGTCTGCGGACAAGCTAGGAAGCTCGGAAGCCGTGAAATCTGATATATAGAACCCTCCCCCAATTGCGATGACCGCTTTGGACCTCTTTTTGTCGTGGATAACAAAAGGGTCATTTTTGAACCTGTCGCAGAAATGGCCCGCAAGCAGCTCGCAAACGTCGTGGTCAGGCTCTATTGGCGAATACAAAATGCCGCCAGTCAACACAGAAAACCTGATGAGCCCGGACAGGCGCTCCACCTCCCGGTTGACTTTTTTCTCCATCTGCTGGACGTCAAAAACCACAGGATTGCCATGGAGTAGCCGGATTTTTGAACCATGCGCAAACCCCAATGCGATGTATTTAAGCAGTGCCGTTTCCTTTCCCGGAACGCTCGACAAAAACACTCTGTAGATGCGCTCCATGTCATGTACCGATATTTTATTTTCAATTGCGTCGTACACTTTGAGAGCTTTGTCCTCGTCAGTCGTTATTTCGCGGGGTGTCCCCAGCAGGTTTGACTGATAGTGTTCCCTGTGGAAAACCCCTGCGGCCCTATCCTCGTAGTAATGTGCGTAAATGCAGGACAGGAACCCCTCAAAGGACCCATCATACAGGTAGTCTACCATAATCGCCACCTTGAAACATCGACAGCTGCTGTTCATCGTACATTGGCAATATGCTTCTCCTTATCTGCTCTGACTCCAGCACCTTGCCTCTTATGTACTCAGGGGCTATGTCCCTGCCGCCGTAGTACTTGCCCATGCAAGTGAGAAAATACCGCGCCCTTTTGAGGACCACCCCCATCTTTTTCAGGTCCTCGTACTTTACTGCGGCTATTTTTCGCTGCCTGACTATGCGCAGTGCCGAAACCGTGCCCACACCGGGAATCCTGAGTATGTCTTCTACGGAAGCTTTGTTGACTTCTATGGGAAATCTGCCGATGTTCCGCAGGGCCCAGGCAATCTTTGGATCAAGGTCCGGATCCAAATTCGGGTTTGCGTCGTCCAGTATCTCGTCGGCATTGAATCCGTAAAACCTCAGCAGCCAGTCGGCTTGGTACAGCCTGTGCTCCCTTGAAAGGGGCGGTGCAGTGAAGATGGACGGGAGCATGGGCGAATCGCTGACAGGGATGTATGCGCTGAAATACACCCTCTTCATCTTAAAGGTTCTGTAGAGCCCTTCGGAAGTCTTGATTATCTGTTTGTCCGTCTCCCCGCTTGCACCAATTATCATCTGGGTGCTCTGCCCTGCGGGCGCGAACTTTTCCTTGTATTTCCGCCCGGTAACGTCAATGGCATTTTTCAACGACGGAGAAGCACTGAACTCTGCCGATGCTTCCTTCAGCATGAGTGATGAATTAGCCACGTCTTCGATGCTGCCGTCTCCAATGCTGATATTGTCTCCTTCTGGCTTTATAGCTCTGCCGTCCGCAGGCTGGAGGTAGTTCAGCGGCGAATTCAAGTCAACCCCTTTGAACATGGTGCCTGGGCCTTTCAGTGAGCGCTGCTCGAGCATGGTGTTTGTAATCTGCCGCATAGGAGTAAATATTGCTTCTTTTTTCTTCTGCGGAGCCAGAATGCTTAGGCTTTTTTCAGTGGGAAGCTCAATGTTCACGCTCAGCCTGTCTGCAACCATCCCTATCTTATGGAGCAGCTCCGGCGAAACGCCTGGGATGATCTTTGCGTGAATGTACCCTGCAAACCCGTACTCATCGCGTATCAGCGATAAACAGCTCAGAATGCGCTCGGCTGTGTAGTCTGGCGATATCTCCACTGCAGAGCTCAGGAACAGCCCTTCGATGTAGTTCCGTCTGTAGAACTCAATCGTAAGCCTCGCTAGTTCGTCCGGCTCAAACGACGCCCTCTCCACGTCAGCACTCCTCCGGTTTACACAATACTTGCAGTCGTAAACGCATTTGTTCGTGAAAAGTATTTTCAAAAGGGAGATGCACCTGCCATCTGCGCCCCATGAATGGCATATCCCGGCGCATGAGGCACTGCCAATGCGCCCCGTATTGCTCCTTGCGACCCCGCTCGTCGAGCACGACACGTCGTACTTTGCGCTGTCAGCTAAAATCTTCAGTTTTTCCATGGTATCCATCAGGCTGTCCTCCTGCTATTTCATCACAACCCTCTTCTGATCTGCTTTGCTATCTTGTACGCCAGCAAGGGAGGCACGGCATTCCCAACCTGTGTAAACTGCCTGGCTGTCGAACCAGTAAAAACATAATGGTCAGGAAAGGTCTGAAGCCTAGCGCACTCTCTGACGGATATTGTTCGCGGTGCATACGGGTGCAAATGTGAACGTCCACCGCCTTTTGTCCCGCCCGCAATTACCGTTTTTGATGGGATGTTAGGATCCAACCTGTCCACACGCCCTAATTTATCGCGAGCACCATACCCGAGCTGCATATACCGCCTTATTGATCCTGCGCTGTGTTTGCGCGTCTGATGATTTTCCACACCTGACATGTCGCGACTAAACGTGTCGCTGCACGGAGTCACTTCAGTGTCTGGTTCGGGGAAATCAACAGGTTTTCCTGCGCGAGTGCCGATAATGATCCAACGCATCCTATTTTGTGGTACCCCAAAATGCGCTGCATTCACAACTCTCGGAGGCGCTATCTCATACCCGTGGTTTGCCAGCTTGTCCAACTCTGTTTGAATCTTCCCATCACTGTCACAATCTGTAATGCCCGAAACATTTTCTATCAAAAACGTTCTTGGCCTAAACAACTCTATGAACCAAAGATAATCGAACAGCAGCTCGCCCGTTTCTTCGTCATTGAAACCCTGCCTTTTAAACTTGTCGCTATTCTTTGAGAACCGTTGATTTGCGGCAATGCTGAACGGCTGGCAAGGCGGGCCTCCATGAAACACTCCCTCGAACGGCTTGCTGGTGCCAATTATGTTTTCCAATAACGACAAAACCTGTTCATGCTCACGAATGTTGCCAAGATTGTCTGGCGGTCCGATGATGGTTTTATGCGGGCTGTTATGCCTTAATGTGTTGCAAAACACCTCATTAATCTCAATTGAAACAAGATTATCAAACCCTGCGTATTCAAAGCCAATGTTAAGCCCGCCGGCGCCCGAAAAAAAGCTAATCGCTGGTATTGAACCGGACAATTTCGCTTCATCGTCTAATATCTCGCTCCTACCATGCTGCATGACACTGCCAGGATAATCGCGGTACCGAAGGGAGTCATACGTCAAGCCTTTTTCCTTCAACGCATCTGCAAGCGGCAAATCCCTTTTTTCGCAACTTTCGAGGATTTCTTGTTGTATTGACCATGTTACCTTATTTTTCAAAATATCCATCAGGAAGTACCCTGATCCCAACGCCACATAAAACCCTCCTGACCATCATTATCCACATCATACCACATCGAGAACAAATGTTCAAGCTTTTTTTAATCTAAGCTGCGTTTTTTGTCATTCTTATCCGCATCACCTGCTTCCCCAGCTGGCTTGCGGCGGTGAAGCCGCCTTTATAAATCAAGCCTCATGAAAATCGTCTTTTCAACGGGGCTTTCGTTGTACGGCGGTATCCTGTAAAAACCCGCGTTTTCATAGAGCTTAAGTGCCCACGCAAGCACCGGCAGCGTGTCCAGCAGCATATGCGCATACCCGATTTCCCTGGCATCGCGAACAATAGTGCCAACCAGAGCTTTGCCCGTCCCCCTGCCCCTGAACTGCGGCCTTACATAGAGCCGTTTCATTTCGCACTCGGTATCGCTGAGCCTGCGGAGCGCAATGCAGCCCGCCGCCTGGCCTTCAGCGTAGACAATGTAAAGCCGGCCCTGCGGCAACCCGTATTTTTCATTCAAGTTGTCAAGCTCACTGTCGTAATCCTGAATTTGCAGGTACTGCTTGAAATTGTCCTCCTTACGCGAGTTGCCACACGCCGCAATCGCTTCCATTATCTCACGCACCGTCTTCTTTTTCAAGGGCGGGATCGCCTGCGAAAATGTATCCTTAGCCTGTGGTTGGTTTTTGTGACAAAACCAACCCTTTTATTTTGTGTAAATTCGTGTATAATCCTAATGGAGTACGTTTAGTCTGGATTGGGTTGCGGGCGGCAGTCTGCGATAAAAATTACGAGGTAAAAAACATGTTAAAGAAAACAAAAAAAATCACATCCGTGCTGCTCTCGCTGGCCATGCTGCTGGGGACGCTCCCGGCGCTCGCGCTGCCGGCATACGCGGCAGAAGAACCATTGCAGCTGCTGGCCCCTGAGCCTAGCGGCGCACCCGGCGCCCTAGGCAAGACAGCTTCCGGCGCCGGCGGGGGCGCCCATGCCGCATCTGCCGAGGATAGAAGCGTCCGCCCGATGCGGGAAATCGACGCAGAAAAGGCAGTGTATGCCATCGAAGACCAGCCCGCCACGCCGGGCCGCCAACCCATGGTGATGGCAACGGCGGCAGCAGCGAGAGATCTTGTGTGCATGATTGGCACAAACGGATACTCAAGCCTCGCTGCCGCCCTCGATTATGCTAGAAATAATGATACGATTAAGCTGGTGGCAAACGAATCGACGGGTCGTTTAAATGGCTACCATCAAAATTTCACCATCGACACCAACGGCTACAACTTAACCTTCTACAATGGGGTTGATTTGCTCGACTGCCAGCTGGCCATCATCGGGCCGGGCACTGTAACTTTTATCAACTGGGGGATGCGGATGAATGACAGCTCGCTGACCATATCCGGAACCGACATCAATATACTGGACCGTGGGGTGGATTTGTACAACAGCTCGCTGACCATCATTGAGGAGGCCACTTTCCGCATCAATGGCTCCATTTGGGT
>Ga0082212_10004570_pt1 | contig 19125 bp, 16 predicted proteins | sample TergutNt197P3_FD_71548 | JGI IMG/M metagenome (GOLD analysis project Ga0082212, IMG submission 71548) | Neocapritermes taracua P3 segment gut microbial communities from Petit-Saut dam, French Guiana - Nt197 P3 | ecosystem: Host-associated > Arthropoda: Insects > Digestive system > Gut ... | reverse complement strand
ACTTCTCCCGGCTGCAGCCGGGCTCCGCCGACCATGGCGGAAGCCGACAAGGTATGGTGAGGCGCGCGGAAAGGCCGCGTCGATATCAAAGGGGTTTCTCTGCTTGTGAGGCCCGTTACAGAGTGGATTTCGGTCGTTTGGATTATCTCGTCCTCGGTCATCTCCGGAAGGATTCCGGGGAGGCGTTTGGCCAGCATGGATTTCCCTGCGCCCGGAGGCCCGACGAGCAGCACATTGTGTCCTCCGGCCGCCGCGACTTCGAGCGCGCGCTTTGCATTGTTTTGCCCTTTTACTTCGGAAAAATCAGCAAGTGTCTCGCGCCTCGGCCTTATTACAGGAACAGGGGCGGGCGATATGGGAGAAGTTCCCTTCAGGTGTTCCGTGAGCTCGGTGACATTGGTCACGGGAAATACCGACAGGCCACCCGCAAAAGCCGCCTCATCTGCGTTGTCCGCGGGAACAAACAGATTTTTTATTCCCTCGCGCCTCGCCGCCAAGGCCATGGGCAATGCGCCGCAGACTGCCCGCAGTTCTCCCGTCAGCGATAATTCGCCGAAAAACGCGCAATCCGGCGGCGGCGGTTTAAGGTCTCCGTCCGCAACAAGAACGGCGATCAACATAGGCAGATCGTAAACCGTTCCTGCTTTTTTTGTGTCGGCGGGAGCGAGGTTCAATGTCAGCCTGCTGACCGGAAAAGACAGTCCCGCGTTTTTTATGGCAGCGCGCACCCTGTCTCTGGCCTCTTTAACCGCCGTATCAGGGAGCCCCACTATATCAAAGGCCGGCAGTCCGCCCGACAAGAAACACTCAACGGAAACTTCATAGCCTCCGATGCCTCGCAGGCCCAGCGAACGGATTTTTGAAACCGGCAATACCTCAACCTCCGATCTGATATCTTCAGCGAATAATACGAATGCCGAGCTCGGCCAGTTGTTTTTCGTCCACAGAGCCGGGGCATCCGGTCATTGGCTCAGATGCGTTTTGCACTTTCGGAAATGCCGTCACGTCTCGTATCGACTCGGCCTGCGCCATCAGCATCACGAGTCTGTCAAGGCCGTACGCAAAACCGCCGTGCGGCGGAGCGCCGTATTTGAGCGCGTTTATCAAATGACCGAAGCGCTCTTCGGCCTCGTCTTTGGCAAACCCCAAAGCTTCAAACATTTTCATCTGCATACAGGGGTCGTTTATTCGCACGGATCCGCCGCCCAATTCCGTGCCGTTGAGCACAAGGTCGTAAGCCTTTGCCCGGCATGCGGCCTTGTCTGTATCGAGCAGGTCCCTGTCTTCGTCCGCGGGCGCCGTAAAAGGATGGTGCATCGCGACGAAACGGTTTTCTTCCTCTGAAAACTCAAACAGGGGAAAGTCCGTAACGAACAGAAATTCATATATGTCCGGCTTGATAAGTCCCGTTATTGCCGCGCATTCGCGCCGCAGGGCGCCCAAGGCGGTCAGTACGATGTCGTTATTCGCGTCGCCGACTATCAGTATAAGGTCGCCTTGCTCGGCCCCCGCTCGTTCCGAAACGGCGGCGTTTTCCGTGTCCGAAAGGAATTTTCGGTATGAGGAGGTGACGTTTTCGGCCCCGAGCGCGCTCCAAGCCAAGCCTTTCGCTCGGTATGTCTTTACAAATTCGACAAGCGCATCGATTTGTTTTCGCGTGAAAACCGAAGCGCCGCCTTTAACATTAATAAGACGGACTGAGCCGCCGGCCGCCACCGGCTCGGAAAACACCCTGAAACCGCAGTTTTTGACGATATCCGATATGTCCCTGATCTCGCATCCGAATCTTAAATCCGGCTTATCGGAGCCGAAACGGCTCATCGCCTCCCGCAGGGTAAGACGTAAAAACGGTGTTTTTACGTCGACGTTCAATACTTCTTTGAAGACCCGCTTAATGAAACCTTCCTGTATTTCGATTATGTCGTCTTGCGTCACAAATGACATTTCGAGATCTATTTGCGTGAATTCGGGCTGGCGGTCCGCGCGAAGGTCCTCGTCTCTGAAACAGCGCGTGATCTGCATGTATCTGTCAAAGCCGGCGAGCATTAAAAGCTGTTTGTATTGCTGCGGACTTTGAGGTAAAGCGTAAAATTCGCCGGGCTTGACGCGGGACGGCACCAAATAGTCACGCGCCCCCTCCGGCGTCGATTTTGTGAGCATGGGCGTTTCTATTTCGAGGAAACCCAATTCGTCAAAATATTCTCTGCATACTTTGGCGACTTTGTGCCGCATGGCGACGGCGCTTTGCAGTTCCGGTCGGCGCAGATCGAGATATCTGTATTTCAGTCTGAGACTGTCGTTGACTTTGTCGGAACTTTCGACGGCAAACGGAGGCGTTTCGCTTTGAGCCAATATCTCGAGCGAAGTGACCTCAAGCTCAACGTCGCCGGTGGGTATGTCGGGGTTTTTGGCCGAGCGCTCGCGTATTTTGCCTTCCGCCCGTATCACGTATTCGGCGCGGCATGAAAGAGCCGTTTCAAAAACCTCGGGAGCCGTGTTTTCGTCAAATGCAAGCTGCAAGATCCCGGTCCTGTCGCGAAGGTCTGTGAACAACAGCCCGCCGAGGTCGCGACGGCGACCGACCCAACCGCAAACGGAAACAAAGCGCCCCGTGTGTTCCGAGCGGAAAACTCCGCAATAATCCGTTCTCATGGTCGTTTTCATTTGTTTTTGTTCTCCTTTATCACGGGGCCGGAATACTTCTCATTCAGTACCGTCTTTATTCGGGTTGCCGCTTGTTTTGCTTCCTCAAAAACGGTTTGACCGCTTTGCATGTCTTTAACGGAGATTTTGCCGTTTTTGATCTCATCCTCTCCGATAAAGACCGAAAAGGGGACTCCGAGTTTGTCGGCGTATGAGAGTTTGGATTTGAGTTTTTTGTTCTCACAGTGTATCTGCGCGCGCACACCGGCGGCGCGAAATACCCCGGCACAGTTTAAAGCGGCGCTTTTGTCTTCTGTCAGCGGCAGTATCAAGGCGTCGCAGGGAGCCGTGAGTATATCATCGGACAAAAGCCCCTGTTCATTCAATGTGCAGAAAAGTCTTGTCAGACCGATCGAGGTCCCTACGCCGGGCAGTTTTTTATCGGTATAGCAGCCGGCTAAGTCGTCATATCTTCCTCCGGAGCATACGGACCCTATATCCGCGGCGTCCGTGATTACGGTTTCATATACCGTGCCGGTATAGTAGTCAAGTCCGCGGGCGACGGAGAGGTCAGGCTCGAAATTTTCCGTCGGGACCCCGAGCTCAGGCAGATAACGAAGTATTGTGTTCAGTTCCGACAGTCCTTCGTCAAACATCGGGTTTATTCCCCGGTATTTCTCCAAAAAAACCGGCGTGTCGGCGCCCGCGCCCGCAATGAAGGTCATTATCTCTTCGGAGGTTTTTTCGGAGATTCCCTCTCCGCAAATGAATTCGCGGGTTTTCTCGGGGCCGGCTTTATCGAGTTTGTCGACAGCCCGCATAATATTTTCTGTTTTGTCCCCGGGGACGACGGAGTCGAAAAATCCGCTTAAAATTTTGCGGTTGTTGATTTTTATTTTGAAGTTTTTCAGTCCGAAGGCCTCGAAGGTCTTGTATATTACGGCGGGTATCTCCGCTTCGTTTATTATATCGAGACCGCCGTCGCCTATTATATCGATGTCAGCCTGATAAAACTCGCGAAATCTTCCTCTTTGGGCCCTCTCCCCGCGAAAGACTTTTCCGATCTGGTATCGCCTGAACGGGAAACAAAGGTCGCTGTAATGCAGAGCCGCGTATTTAGCCAGCGGCACTGTGAGATCGAAGCGCAGGGCCAGATCCGTATCTCCCTTGGTAAATCTGTAAATTTGTTTTTCGGTTTCCCCGCCGCCTTTTGCAAGCAGTATCTCCGCCGCCTCCATCACGGGGGTGTCGAGAGAGGTGAAACCGAACAGGGAGTATGTGCGGCGCAGGACGTCGATCATTTTTTCAAATTTGACCTGATCCCCCGGCAAAAATTCGGCAAAACCCGAAAGAGTGCGGGGTTTGATTTTTTCCATACGAAGCTGAGTCCCTTCCGCAAAATATTATCCGGCCGTTTTCCGACAAACGCTCCGATCCCGAAAAGCGGGATAAGAGCGTTTCAGAGCCGTGATCGGGAAAAACCGTCAGTTTTTCGGATTTATTATATCGCGCCAGTCAAAGTCGCCCCGTTTAAGGCCCTGAATGAGGACCTCGGCCGTGGCAATGTTTGAGGCGAAAGGTATGGTCGAGCGGTCACAGAGGCGGGCTATTTCGTTGACGTCGTCACAGGATTCATTGCCGGAAGCGCCGCAAAGAAAAATGACAAGATCGATCTCGTCATAAGCTATCCTCGCGCCGATCTGCTGACTTCCGCCCTGCGCGCTGTTTAGGTACATTTTCAGGTTCAAACCGGTGGCTTCGGCTATTAATGTTCCCATGTTGCTTGTCGAGCAAAGAGAGTGACCCGCGAGTATACCGCAGTAGGCGATGCAAAATTGGACCATCAATTCTTTTTTCTCATCGTGCGCCAAAAGCGCGATATTCATATGCCGTCCTCCGTATTTGCCGGTCGCCCGGTCCGCCGTGTCATTATATACCGCTTTTTCTGATACCGCAACAGCTTATTTTATCAGCTCGCGTTCCGTATCGGACGATGTGGTGTAATTATCGAACCTGAAATAATAATCGAGGACGTCTTTTGCAATGCTCGCGATGGAGGAACCCGTGTCGCCTTTTTCAATGACGACCGCTATCGCGATCTTCGGGTCATCCACCGGCGCGAAGCAGATAAAAGCCGCGTTATTGGTTACTTTATCCTTCACCTGCGCCGTTCCGGTCTTTGCGGCGACAGTGTAATTGCTGTTTCTGAACACATAGGTGACGGCGCTGAATTGGCTTGTGGTGACAGCGCGCATACCGTCCCAAACGGCCTTGTAATACGCGTCGCTGATATATACGGTGTCGGCCACTATCGGTTCCCTCTCATACAGTTTATGCGAGTAGTCGTAGGTCCGAACGGACTTGAGCAGGGAAACAGAATGACGCGTGCCGCCGTTTGAGAGAGTAGCCGCGTAATTTGCAAGCTGGAGGGGCGTGAAAAGGTTGTCGCTTTGCCCTATGGCAGCTTGAAGAGTGTCGCCGTTGTACCACGGAAGCCCCGTTATCTCCTCGTGCTGTATTTGGTTGGCCATAATGCCGATCGATTCCGGAAGTTCTATTCCCGTGGGTTCGCCCAAACCGAAGCGCCGACCGTATTTTTCCAAAAGGTCTATGCCGAGCAGATCTCCGTAGGTATAAAAGAAGTAGTTGCATGAATTCTCGATAGCTCCCGTCACGGTAAGGTCGCCGTGCAGCCCCTCGCCGTAGATCCAGCAGGTAGGAGCGTATCCGACCCTCTCGTATTTTGTAAATATGCCTTCGCATTTTACCGTGCTTGTGAGCGCGCAGATGCGTTGATCCAGGTATGCCAGGGCCGATACGGGCTTGAATGTTGAGCCCGGAGCGTAGGCGCCCAAAAGAGCGCGGTTAAAAAGCGGGCCGCGCCAGTCATCAGCGAGGGAGGCGAAGTTGTTGAGCACGTCGGACGGGTCGTAGTTCGGATAACTTGCGATGCAGAGCGGTTCTCCGGTCTTAACGTCCACGGCGCAGACGGCGCCGCCCGTGATATCGTCCAGAAGGTCTTTTGTGCGGCCGTACAGCCTTGCTTCGGCGTTTTGGACCTCGCGATCCCTGTTTGTCTGAGTTATGTAGGTCTCAAGCGATCTCTCCGCGGCTTCCTGAAGGCCGATGTCTATCGTAAGTTTGATATGGTTGCCGGGAACCGGTTCTTTGGTGTATAAGGTATTGGTCACGGTGCCGGTCGCGGTGGATATCCGGATCGCCGTGCCGTCTTGCCCGTGCAGATAGGATTCAAAGGCTTTTTCCGCGCCGTCCTTGCCTGTCAGAGCGTTCAGAGGATAACCCTGATCGCTGAGGGCCGCGTATTCTTCCGAGTTTATCATGCCGACATATCCGAGCAGATGCGCGCCGTAATTGGTTTTATATTCACGGATGTAGGAAACGTCTGTTTTGATCGCCGATATATTGCGTTCGAGCAGAGTCGTGATCAGATCGATCCCGACGTCCGAAGCGAAAATATAGTCGGAGGTGTTGATGATGTATCTGGTGTTGATCTCATAACGGATTCCGGCTATTATGCGGGTTTGCTCAGAGGTGTAGTTGTTGTCGATGCTGTATCTGCTCCGCATGTACGCCATCAGTTCGACCGCCGTGGTCGTTTCGTCCAAGTATTTATCCTTCAAATAGGCGTCGAGCCTTACCCTTTGTATGCTCGACATATTCGGTATGAACTCAAAAGGCGCTTCCTTTGTTACGGGCAGCTCGTCGATATGCGATCCGCCGAATTCGGCCACCATTTCCGCCAAAAGAAGTATAACGGCGTTCGGGTCTTCCTGTTTGAACAGCTCGTCATAGTCTATCAGCAGGTTTGTGCATGTGCGGTTGGCGACGAGGATACGGCCGTACCGGTCATAAATATTGCCTCTTGCGGCGGTGACCGTCTGCTCCGTTACGACACTGTTTTTCGAGTTTTCGAAAGCGGCCGCGCCTTCAACTATCTGCAGTTTATACAGCACCGTAAAATACAGAACCAAAACAGCGATCACGATCAGCGCGAGCACCGCGAGCCTCCCGGGTTTTATCAAGCTTTTTTTCATGTTTCATCCTCCTTGGGGAACGCGCCGCCTCTATCCGTTCCTGCTCCGCCCCAGCGCCTTGCACGGGAAATATGCCGGCAATACAAACGGCAGCGACAGTGCCGCCTGTATACCGGCGACATTCATGAGAACTGCGGGGTCAGTTTCCGTAAAAACGAGAAATCTGAACATTTGCGCCGCTGCGGTTATAATAAGAGCGCCGAGAGAAATAAAAAAGTAAGTGAAAAAACGTCTGTTCAACGCATAATCCGCCATCAGCCCGGAAAAAAAGCCGATCAGGGAAAACAAGACCGTAAAAACAGCGCCGCTCTCAGTAAAAACGGCGTCACAGAACATGCCTGCAAAAAGACCGAATACTCCGCCCGGTATGCCTCCCTCAAAAAGACCCGCGGCCACAACTGCGACAGGTATGGGCATGGGATGCACGCCGTAAACCTTCACGTTGGACAGCAGAATGTTTTGTATCGCGAGCGCCGCAAGAAGATAAACGGCGTACAGCGTGCCGCGCCTCATTTTTTTCCAGTTTATCAGATCCGAAATCACGATTTTGCCTCACTTTGACCGCGTCGTAATGATACGAAACGGGCTGTTGTTGATTTTACCGCCTTACTCGGGTTTTTTAAGAACAAAAACCTGTACCAGTTTGTTCAGGTCACACGCGGGCTCGACGATGCCGTAGGGAGTTTGCCCGCCGGCTTCCGTAAGCACTTCCGCGACAGTGCCGATCTTAAGGCCCGAAGGGAATACGTCGCCCATGCCCGATGTGTACACGTCGTCTCCCTTAAAAAGCTGGAGACCTTCGGCAAGATGCGCGAGCTTGATATATCCCTCGTGCATCAGCGTAAATTCTCCGATGATCATTGCAACGCCGCCTGAATCTCCCACCGACGCGCCGATGTATATATCGACGTCTGTGACCGTTCGGACAGTCGCCCATGTGTTGCCGATCTCAATGACCTGTCCGGCGACGGCTCCGTACTCCGTTATAACGCAGTCGCCGGTGTTGATGCCGCTGCCGGAGCCCTTGTTTATCGTAAACGAAGAAGACCAGTTTGTCGGATTCCAAGACACTATCTTCGCGGATTCAAAGATAAAATCCTGATTGCGTTCTTTTAAATTCAAGAGTTCTCTGAGCCTGGTGTTTTCCTCAAGCGCTTCGGCGCCGAGTTTGGCCCTTTCTTGGGCGTCGGCGAGTTGGATACGCAGGCTTTCGACTTCGGCTGCTAACCGTTCGTAGTCGTAGAGGTATCCGTAAAGCCCTTCGAGCCACCCGGCGACTGAAAACGCCGCCTGTTGGAGCGGCTGCTTTATCGCGCCGGAGACGTCGGACAGAAACCCCGCTCTTCCTCCCCGGGCATTCAGGGACAACAGCGTAAAGGCGGCGACGAGTATTACGATCAAACCGAATCTGAGGCCTTTGTTTTTTAAATAATTTCTCAAATCAAATCCACGCCCAATTTTTTCAGCATAAGACCCAAACGGCACAAAGGAAGCCCCATAACGTTAAAGAAATCGCCGCTTATACTTTCAACAAACAAAGCGCCCCTGCCTTGGATACCGTATGCCCCCGCCTTGTCGTCGGGTTCGCCGGATTCGACGTAGTCTCTGATCTCCCGGTCGTCGAGTTTCCGGAACCGAACGTTTGTCGCTTCGACCTCCGTGGTTTCCGACGCGCCTTTTATGACCGTAACGCCCGTGTAGACCGTATGCGTTTTCCCGGACAGTTCGGAAAGCATGAAAGCGGCTTGTTTCCTGTCATAAGGTTTGCCGAAAACTTCTCCGTCTGTCACAACGATTGTGTCGGCTGCGACTATCACGTCTTCCTCTGCGCAAAGAGCCGCGACCTCTCTTGCTTTGGCGGCCGCGATCAAAGCGGCCTGCTTTTCCGGCGTCTGCCCCGGCGCCGGGATCTCTTGACCTTCGGCAGGGATTATCTTAAAATCCCTGACTTTCAGCATTTCGAAAAGCTCTCGTCTGCGCGCGGAACCCGATGCGAGTATGATCGACATGATTGTTTTTTACCTTTCGGGTTTTTATTCGACGCCTCCGTAATACAGTCCTCTTGTTAAGCCGTTCGGCCTGTAGTCTGACGCCCCGGCAAAACTCTTCGCAACTTCCGCGCATTCGCGGGGACTCTCCGTTGTGAACATAAGCCGCAAACCCCAAAGGCCCGCCGCTTCGCATTCGTCTTTTTTGTCCGACATAAACAGTTTGTTGGAATTGAGTATCACATTTCTGCATCCGAATTCCCTCACGATCGGAAATTCGTTCCCCATCCGGTCGGTGAGCCGGTTTGTGCCGTCACAGGCGCAGCTTCCGGCGCTGTTTTTTATGATGCAGTGCTCAGATACCATAAGGGGCAGTCTCCCGTAAACGATCATTTCGGTGTTTATAGGTTTGGCCAATTCCCGTATTCGGTTGAGTTTGAGTTCAAAAGAGGCCGTTACGGAAAGAAAATTCGCGATCGAAAACACTTCGGCTGAATATGAGTTGAAAATGTTGAGGCCGAAATCGCCCCTGATCGCAAACCCGGACAGAGCCGCGGCTTTTATGTGGCCGATATTCCCGATCAGGACTTCCGCTACACCGAGGTTTCTTATGTGCGACAGCATCTGCGCGATCTCGCTCATTTCGTTCCCGAGGATGACGCGAGGCATGACCGCGACGACATTTGCGCCCGCATCCGTAAAGGGGGCCGTCCTTTCATATCTCTCTGCCAGGATGTCGATAGGCACATACAGGTGCCCCGGGGCGAATTCCGCCAATTCGGGAGTGAGCTGATCCAAGCTGCGGACTTGAAATATCATCTGCGTGGGTTCGGCAAGGGCTTTTCCCGACGGGTGGGCGGGCATCGCTCCGCGCCCGCGGTATACGGGAGGCAGTTTTCTTTTTTCCGACAGGTCCGTGAGGAGTTTTTTGCGCATCTCATTAATCACCGGCGCGTCCAGCCTGAGACCGGGATCGATATCACAAGCCACACCGGAACAGTAATACGGCGTCCCGCCGGTTTTGTAGAGCAGAGATTCAAGCGTGTCGGCGGTAATGGGCCTGTCGTCCGCGACGTCAGGCAAAGGGCCGTAAAGAGCGACGCTGTTGCCGTCGTTATCGTCAAGCTTGAGCGCAAATCGCCGGCCGTTTTTGGCAACGGCATAAAACCGGACGGGAACCCTGCGGGTTTCGACGTCCGTGTATTCTTTTCGTATCTCAGCGTAGATCTTGCTAATCTCGCGATCCGCTTCCGGCCGGCGGCCGAACATTTCGGCGCTTGTCTCGCCGGTTATGAAACCGTCGGTAAAACCTTGCCCTGAGAAAGCTTTTTCAAGCCGTTCGATTTCCCGCGGGTTAGGTATTTTTTTGTCCTTCAGCGCGTCGGAATAGATTTTGGTCGCCAAGGCCGTGTATTCCGGCCGCCGCATGCGCCCTTCGATCATAAAGCAGGCGACGCCGGCTTCTTCCAGTTCCGGGAGATGATTGACCCTGCAATTGTCCTTGAGGCTGAGGGGATAATCGTCCGCCCGCCGGCCCATGCCGTACTGAAGGCGGCAGGGCTGCTCACAAAGGCCCCTGTTGGCGCTTGAGCGCCCGGTCAGAGAACTCATGCAGCACTGTCCCGAGTGGCAGAAACACAGCTCACCGTGAACAAATACCCCGACTTCAACGGGCGCCTTTTGCGCGATGTTTTTGATTTGACCGATATTCAGCTCCCGCGCCAAAATAACGCGAGAGGCGCCCAGCTCGGCCGCAGCCTCCACTCCCGCAAGATTATGTATATCCATCATCGAGGACGCATGAACGGCGATGCCGGGCGCAGCTTGGCGGACAACGCGCAAAAAACCCGGATCCCTGACGATCACGGCGTCCGCGCCGAGTTCATCAGCATGACAGACGAGCTTGACGGCTTGATCGAACTCTTTATCGGATATCAGCATATTAACGGCGACATATACCTTGCAGCCGCGTATCCGGCAATAACGCAACGCAGATTCAAACTCTTCGTTTGTAAGATTTTTCGCGCTTCTTCTGGCGTTAAATCTGCCGGTACTTAAATATACGGCGTCCGCTCCGGACTGTACCGCCGCGATGACGGCTTCCTGAGAGCCGGCGGGAGACAGTAATTCCGACATTATTCGGCCTTTCTGAATAAATTTATGAGCGTTAATAAAGCGTAAAATAACAGCGTTTTAATCAGTATACCATATCAAGCCGTCTTGCTTCAAGAGCTTTTGTGTGATATAATGACCCCATGGATGAGAAAAAAAACATCGGCGCGCCGCTGCTTTCCGCAGCCGTGAGCGATATCGAAAAATTGCTGTTTGCGGCTGACGGAAACAGCGCGCTCTTATATCTCCATACCCTCAGAAATTCCGGTGTTCTTGATACAGCGGCGGCGGCGGATATGCTGATGATGACCGAAAGCGAGGCGGCGGCGGCCGCCGCTAAGCTCGGGGAGCTCGGCTTTTTGTTTTCCGAGGCGAAAAAACTCCCGCCGCCCGACGAGTTGCCCGATTATTCGAGCGGGGACATCACGCGCCGCTCCCGGGAGGACGCGGGTTTCGCGGCCGTTCTTTCCGAAACCCAACAAACCATGGGCCGGCTGCTCTCGGGACCCGAACTCAAGACCATGCTCGGGATATACGACTATCTCGGTATCCCCGCCGAGGTCATACATGTGCTGCTCCATCATTGTGTGGACGAATTCCGGGAGAGATACGGCCCCGGCCGCCTCCCTACGATAAGACGCGTGGAAAAAGAGGCTTATTTCTGGGCAAAGCATGAGATTATGACCTTAGACGCGGCGGAGAAACATCTCATGTTCCTTCGGGGAAAAAAGGAACTGCTTTCGCAAATCAAAACAATGCTTCAGATAAAAGACAGGGATTTCAGCCCGACGGAGCGGGAATACGCCGAGGCTTGGACAGAGATGGGCTTCGCCGTCACAGCGCTTGAGGAGGCATATGACAGGACGATCGTCAAAACCGGCAGACTGAACTGGAAATACATGGACTCCATACTCAGGAGTTGGCACGGTAAAAATTTGCATACTCTCCGGGAGATACAAGCCGGCGACACAAGGCCGGCTGTAAAAAACGGAAGATATGACCCGGGAAAAAATGACCGCGGCGGCGGGGCGATAAAGCCGGAAGAACTCGCCGAAGCGGACAGGCTTTTAGCCAAGATCAGGAACACCCGCTGAGGTCACGCGCATTGACCGCATATCGGGCGAAGGGAGACAGTCTGCCATGAGTTTGGACGGGCGGCTTTTGGCGCGCGCCAGAGACAGATTGGATGAAATAAAACAAAATAATGAAAAGGAGTTCGAGCGCCGCCGCGAGGAGATATACGAAAAACTTCCCGGGCTGAAGGCAAAAGACGCCGAGATCCTTAAAACGATGACCGGTCTGCCGGCGGCGATCGCCGCGGGAGGCGATGTTTCAGGGGCGATAGCGGAATTGGAGTACAAGAGCCTGAAGCTTTATGCTGACAGGGCGGAGCTTTTGGTGGAGGGCGGATACAAACCTGATTTTCTTGACGAGATATACCGCTGCCCGAAATGCCGCGACCGCGGTTATATTACGGGCAGGCCCTGCTCATGTCTTCTGGAATTGTATGAAGACGAACGCAAAGGCGAAAGCAGCCGCTTGCCGGAGAGCGGGGGGATCGGGTTTTCCGGGTTTGACCTTTCTTATTACGATCCCGTTCCGGATCCCGAAACGGGCATTTCCCGCCGCGATCTGATGGAGCGCGTTTTGGAAAGCTGCCGCAGCTACTGCGAAAGCTTCGGTCCCAATTCCGTTAATCTGCTGCTTACCGGCGACCCGGGCTTGGGCAAAACGCTCATATCTTCCTGCATGGCCGGGGTCATACGCAAGGGAGGACACAGCGTTGTCTTCGAACTTGCTCCTGCGGCGGTCGAAGCTTTCGAAGCGCAGAAGTTTTCGCGCGGCCGGGATGACTCGGAGGACCCGGCCGCCCGCGTCCGAATGCTGACGGAGTGCGATCTTTTGATATTGGACGATCTCGGGACCGAAATGGTGACGGCGTATTCTCTGTCGGCGATCTACACCCTCATCAATTCAAGACTGCTCGGCGGCGGGAAAACGATCATCGTCACTAACCTGTCCCAGGACGAGATGCGGCGCGTCTATTCGCCCCGGATCATGTCAAGACTGGAAGGCGAATACTCGTTCCTGAAATTCGCCGGCAAGGACATACGCATAATAAAAAAGACCGGAAGGTAACGCAGTGAGGAAAAGATCGGGATTAAACAAAAACCTGAAACTGAAAATTAACGAGGCGTTATCGTCGGTGCTGCCGATAACGGCGATCGTTCTTGTTTTGAGCGTTACTCTCGCCCCCGTACCGGTAGGCATTATGTCTCTTTTTGTTGTCGGGGCCATGATGCTGATTCTGGGCATGGGGCTGTTTTCGCTCGGCGTGGACGTCGCGCTGACGCCGATGGGAGAGGCCCTCGGAGTCACCATGACAAAATCGCGGCGTATTTACCTGTTGCTTTTTGTCTCCCTTGTCGTTGGCATACTGATCACCGCGGCGGAACCGGACCTCGCGGTTTTGGCAAGCCAATTATCGGCCGTTCCGGGAAATATCCTTATAGCGACCATTTCTGTGGGAGTGGGTATTTTTCTTGTTATCTCCATGCTGAGGATATTGCTGAAAGTGCCTCTGCGGCTCATGCTTATGGGGCTTTACATTATCGTTTTCGGCTTGGCGGCGATCTCGCCCGACAATTTTATCCCCGTCGCGTTTGATTCCGGCGGTGTTACAACCGGGCCCATCACCGTGCCGTTCATACTTGCGCTCGGCGTCGGAGTGGCTTCGGTAAGAAGCGATAAAGACAGCCATGACGACTCCTTCGGCCTCGTCGCGCTTTGCAGCGTCGGGCCTGTTCTGTCTGTCATGATATTGGGCATGCTCTACAAGCCCGAATCCGCCGCGGCTTCGACCGTTACCTTTGTCACGGTGGAGGACACAATAGAGGTATCACAGCGCTTCCTCGATCAAATACCTCATTATTTTTCCGAGGTCTTGGTCACGATCCTGCCCATTGCCGCGGTGTTTCTGATCTACAATCTCTTTACACGGCGTTTCCGCGGCAAACAGCTCAAGCGGATAATCGTCGGATTTATATACACCTACACGGGACTCGGGCTGTTCCTTACCGGCGTCAACGTCGGATTTTTGCCCGCGGGCAATTATTTGGGAACTTTACTCGCCTCGTCCGAATTTAAGTGGCTGCTTATTCCTCTCGGTATGCTGATCGGTTATTTTATCGTTATCGCCGAACCTTCCGTTCACGTGCTTAACCACCAGGTCGAGACCATAACAAACGGCGCTGTGACCCATAAGGCGATGAATCTGAGCCTTTCCGTCGGCGTAGCGGCGTCGGCCGGCCTTGCGATGACCAGAGTGCTCACCGGTATAGACATTTTTTGGTTTTTGATTCCCGGATACGCGATCGCGATAATCCTCAGTTTTTTTGTTCCGCGTATATTCACGGGCATCGCGTTTGACTCCGGCGGGGTCGCGTCCGGACCCATGACGGCTACTTTTTTACTGCCCTTCGCCATGGGGGCGTGCAAGGCTCTCGGCGGCAACATATTGACTGACGCTTTCGGTGTTGTGGCCATGGTTGCAATGACTCCTTTGATCACCATCCAAGCGTTGGGAATGATATACAAAAGGCGGGTCAAGGCCCTTATCGCGGTGCGCCGGATCGCGGATTCCCTGCCGGATGTAATTATTGACTACGAAGACGATGAGGTGGCGTGAAGATGGGGAAAAAATACAAGGGCGCCGTTAAGGCGCTTGTCACCATCGTGGAACACGGCAGCGGTGACAATATATCCGCTTTCTTCAACAAAAAATTTCCGCACGCCGGGTTTCTGACCATGGGAGTGGGTACGGCGGGCTCTGAGCTGATGAACGTACTGGGCTTGGATTCGGCGGATAAAGACGTTATCCTCTCGGTCGTCAACGCGTCGGTACTGCCGGCAATGCTGAGCGAGCTCTCGGGAAAAAAATTCATAAAAAGCGCGGGTAAGGGCATTGCCTTTTCACTGCGCATCAACGGGATATCCGGGCTGCTTCAAAACGCCCTGACCGCAAACGAGGACGGGGTCGCCCCGGAAGGAGAGGAAACAATGGACATAAACGATAATTTCAGCTTGATACTGGCAGTGACCGAACCCGGTTACACTGACGATATCATGGAGCTCGCGAAAGAGGCGGGGGCTACGGGAGGGACCGTGCTGTACGCCAGGGGGATAGGCCACGACGGACCGGGAAAGTTTTTGGGGATCAGCATTCAATCCGACAAGGAGATAATATGTATCTTGGCTCCCGTCGAAAGCCGGTTGGAGATTATGAACGCGATCAAAGACAAATTCGGCCTGCGGGCGAAAAATGAGGCCGGAGCGCTTGTTCTTTCCCTGCCGGTCGAAGATATGATACAGGTGAGCTGATTTCTGTCCGGAAACAAAAAAGCTGCTCAAAGGGAGGCGATTTTACGAACAGGGAAGAGATCATCGCCGGCGCGACGGAAAAAACACAGAGTTCTCCCGTTAATCACATTGCAGGGGAAATTGCCCTTCGCCCGGACTTACAGGGCATGAAGATTTTCGAAACCCCTGTATTTTCTTTCGGCCCGGCGGATGATGAGCTTTATGCGAAATACAAGTCGCCTGACATCGTGGGGGAGCATTTTTTATCTCCCTGCGAATGGCTGCCGGGCGCGAAAACCGTTATTTCCTTTTTCCTCCCCTTTACAGAAAGAATAAAAAAGGCCAACGCGGCGGACTGCCGGTGGCCGTCCGCGGAATGGCTCCACGGCAGAATCGAGGGACAGCTTTTTGTGAAAGAGCTGTCCCTGCATATCAGCGGGCTTCTTTTCGGCGCCGGGTATAAAAATGTTGTGCCGCTTCTTGACGCCCGGTTCGCGACGGGGAGCGAAACGTCCGAATTCAGCTCCAACTGGTCCGAGAGACATGCCGCGTTTGCCTGCGGCTTGGGAACCTTCGGGCTTTCAAAAGGAATCATCACGGAAAAAGGCATGTGCGGACGGCTCGGAAGTGTAATAACCGAAGCGGAGTTTCCGAAAGACAGCCGGCCTTACGGCGATGTTTATGAATACTGCGTCGGATGCGGCGCGTGTACGGCCCGGTGTCCCGCCGGCGCGATTTCCGTTAAAGAGGGGAAAAAGCACCGGCCGTGCTCCGATTTTTTGGATAAAGTGCGGGAAAAAGAAACTCCCCGGTACGGCTGCGGAAAATGCCAAGTCGATGTTCCCTGTGAAAGCGAGATCCCGGGTATGCGAGGCCGGGGCGGTTAAAGCGGACCGCTGCCGCGTCAAGAATGAAAAAACAACTGACGAAAGCATGACGCTTCGGTGATTATGCGCAATTGATAATTCACTGTGCCGGCATGTCAAGATCCAATGTGACAAAATAATCATAAAAAGGCATGAGGAAAGAGTATCCCGCAATAAGCCGCTCGGCCAAGTCCGGCGAGAACAGTTCCTCGCCGTTCGGCTGATCGTGTATCAGCGAAAAGGACTTTTTATTGTACCACGCCGCCGTTCCGGGCGAAGGCGCTTCTTTCTTGCGCGCGTATTCCGGCCCGTCAAGGATAAACTCGTTCTGCCTGTAAATCGGAGCGATCAGTTTTTCAAATGCTTTCGGGTCCCGGTCGATACGCGCGCGCAGTTTCGCCATCGTTTCCGGGCGGGCTTGGTAATATCCCATGCCGCAACTCCAATTTTCGGGAGAAAGGTCAAACCAAAAAACGGGAGATGAGGTCCATTCCCGGCTCGGACGTTCTATGGAAAACCACAGGTTCGTCCTGTAGGGCTCGCCGCCGCGTACGCGCCGGGCGTCCTTGTAAATGCGCGAAACCTTATAAATGAACCCCCGCCCCGGGAAATCGGAGGATATGCGCTCAAATGCCGTTTTGCCCAACGCTTTCACGGGATCGAGAAAGTCGCGCAGATACTCGTCCTTATGCGCCTCGAACCACGGCTTTTCGTTGTTGAAGCGCAAGTGCTGCATGAAGTCGATGGTACGCTGTGAAAAACCTTCAAACATATGATCGTTCCTCCTGTGATCCGTCAGCCGGGCAAATTCCGGTCGCCTTGCTGAATACAGCAAATACATGAGCGAAAGTCGTTCTCTGTTATATCGCTCGGGTCATTACGGCTCAAATGTTATTTCATAAGCGAAACGCAGTTTTCTGTATACGTCGAGTTCCACAAAATCCATGGGCCTGACTTCGGCTTCATCCTTTTTAAAATACTCCAACCCCGCGCACTTAAGCATTTTATAGACAAACTGCGAGCAAAACATGATATTGGATTTATGCGAGTATTTGAGCATCAGCCCCAAAATGTTGTATGCGCTGCCGGTATTATTTATTTCTCTTACCTTATCAAGAATCAGCCGCTTCTGCGCCTCGGTCGCTTCCAGACGATACACGATGATACAAGCGTCCTGTTTTTTATTGAAGAACTCAATCAATTCGGGATTAAGGCCGGGAGGATAGAGCCTGTCTCCTCCGTTATAGCTTATGATCGTTTTCAAGTCCGCGTCGAAAGACAAAGACGCGTGGTTGTATTGTTTTTTTGTAAACACAGATATGATTTCGCTTGCCGCGCTTCCCGTGTCGGATACAACGATATAAATGTTGTTATCATTAAGAGAGTCGGAAGCGGTTTTAAAGTATTCTTCAGTCAAAGAACCGTTATTGATATATCTGAACGAACTGTGGCGCTGCAGATCTGAGGCTGTATTCACCAAATTATCAAAGGACAGGGCGGAGCCCGTTTTTTTAATGTCTCCGGCATATTCCGAAATTTTCCCCGTCCGGCGCTTCAACTCATTGAATGTGACGGTCGTCAGCTCCTGAACGGACGGAAAATAAAAAGAGGCGTTCTTGTTGACTATGAAGAATCTCTCGGCCGCGAAAGGGAAAGCCATGCTCAGAACGCCGAACAGTTTAGCCGGATTTATGATATCGTTTCCTGAGGTGACCGGCCCGGCAAATGATATCTGAATTGCCGACAGGGCAAAATACGAAACGATCATGAGCAGCTTCATTCTTTTCTTTGACGAAATGCTGAGCGCTCTGAGCGTAAGAAAAATAAAAGCCGCAAAATAGGCCGCGGTGAATTGGGCCGCATTTCCGAAAAAATAGAATTCCGCGAGAAACAGCACGATACATATTATCAGCAGCAGTCGGTAACGTCTCGGATTAGGCATTTATTTGTCTTCCTTAAATCCTGTTATATTATCATCCGGATCTGTTTTTTTCGTACACCCGGACACCGGAGCTGAAAAGGTGAATTAACACAATGCCGGTGCGGTGAGTTTTTTTATTTTTTTGCCCGGCATCAGTCGATTCTGTTGCCGCAGTAAGGACAAAACCGTTTCGCGCCGTTTTCATTCTTTTGGTCAACAATTTCAACAAAGCCCGCGCTGATTATGCCGGTCGGGACCGCAACCAAACCGATTCCGAGCAGCGCAATCAGAGCGCCCAAAATTTTTCCGGTTACAGTTATCGGATAAATATCGCCGTATCCGACGGTGGTCATAGTGGCGATCGCCCACCAAAAACCGGAAAATGCGTTTTCGAAAACTCCGGGTTGAGCGTCATACTCTATGCTGTACATAAGGACCGAGGCAATTACCATCAGGATCATAACAACAAACAGCGAAGAAAGCAGTTGCGTCGCTTTTTTTCTCAACACATTTCCGACGGCGGAAAGCGCCGACGTGTAGCGGTTGACTTTAAGAAGCCGCAAAAGTCGCAAAAGTCGCACCATACGAAGAACACGCAAATCGATCGGGATAATAAACGGAAGATAGAACGGCAGAATTGCCAAGAGATCGATAAGCGCCATAAACGAGAACATGTATTTAATGCGCGCATTTTTGCTGTTCGGAAACAACAAATCCGCCGTCTGCAATCTCAGTAAATACTCCGCTGTAAATATTATGACTGATACAGATTCGATTACGGAAAACACCCGTTTCGCCGGTTCCGAAATCCCGCTGAATGTATCGAGAATAACAAGAAAGACATTTATTAAGATCAGCGTAATAATGAACCAATCGAAAACCGAACTCGCCGCATTGCTGCCTTCACTCGGCTGTATTACGGCATAGATTTTACGCCGCAGCTTACCCATAACCAACCCTCTTGTCCCGGTAGTGTTGTTTCATTCTTCTGTGTTCCTTGTATCTTACTGCGCGCGGTTTTTGTTGTCAATAACGGCAGCAGGCGCAGAAACAACGCCGCTGCCGCTTTTTAGGCTTGAAGTTTTTTTTGTGTAACAAGAATGTAACAAAAAAAGGGGAAAAAAGGTATTGACACGGGGTAGTGGGGGGTGGTAAAGTAAGTATCTGTCCGACGCAGGAGA
>Ga0082212_10004569_pt1 | contig 19129 bp, 14 predicted proteins | sample TergutNt197P3_FD_71548 | JGI IMG/M metagenome (GOLD analysis project Ga0082212, IMG submission 71548) | Neocapritermes taracua P3 segment gut microbial communities from Petit-Saut dam, French Guiana - Nt197 P3 | ecosystem: Host-associated > Arthropoda: Insects > Digestive system > Gut ... | reverse complement strand
TTGCATGTAACTGTTCAGGGGGCATGCCGTTTGCAGAGCTGCGTGGCATGGTTTTTGTTGTTTCGGTCAGTACCGGCCTTTTCACCGGTATTCCCTCAACAAAAAAACCATACCGCGCAGCCCCTGATGGGCAGAAAGTGAATACTAACGCTACCCGGAGGAACAGCGATAGATGAATGTATCGGAGCGCGCCGCGCAATATGACAACGACAGCATAAGCTCGCTCAAGGGCGCCGACCGCGTCAGGAAACGCCCCGGCGTGATTTTTGGCTCCGACGGGATCGAAGGCTGCCAGCACGCGGTCTTTGAAATACTCTCGAACGCGATCGACGAAGCGCGCGAAGGCTATGGAAAGCTGATCACCGTCACGCGGTTTGATAACAACGTTTTTGAGGTCGAGGACCTCGCGCGCGGATGCCCGGTGGAATGGAACAAGGCTGAAGAGCGGTATAACTGGGAACTGGTGTTTTGCGAGCTGTACGCGGGCGCAAAGTACCGCAACGACGTTGGAGAAACATATGAATTTTCGCTGGGGCTCAACGGCCTCGGCTCATGCGCGACGCAGTATTCGTCGGAGTTTATGGACGCGACGATATACCGCGACGGGAAAAAGTATACCCTCCGTTTTGAAAAAGGCGAAAATGTCGGCGGGCTGACGAGCGAGGACTACGCCGGCAAGCGCACGGGGACGATCATCAGGTGGAAACCGGATATCGAGGTGTTCACGGATATCGCCGTGCCGGAGGAGTATTTCAAGGATACGATGAAGCGCCAGGCAGTAGTGAACGCAGGGGTCACATTCCGCTTTAAAAACCAGACCGGCGCGGGATTCGAGACGACGGATTATCTCTATGAAAACGGCATAGTCGGCTATATTTCGGAACTGTCCGGCGACGACGCGCTGACTCAGCCCGTGTTCTTCGAGGCGGAGCGGCGCGGGCGCGACAGGGAGGATATGCCGGAGTATAAAGTCAAGCTTTCGGCGGCGTTTTGCTTTTCAAACGCCGTCAACATGATCGAATACTACCATAATTCATCATGGCTGGAGCATGGCGGCTCACCCGAAAAAGCCGCGCGCAGCGCTTTTGTTGCGGAAATTGACGCGTATCTGAGGAAAAACGGGAAATATCAGAAAAACGAAAGCAAAATAACGTTTGCTGACGTGCAGGACGGGCTCGTCCTCGTTACGAACTGTTTTTCCACGCAAACCTCGTTTGAGAATCAGACAAAAAAAGCCATCACGAACAAGTTCGTGCAGGAAGCTATGACAGAGTTCCTGCGCAGCCAGCTTGAGGTCTATTTCATCGAAAACAAAGCCGACGCCGACAGGATCGCCGAACAGATGCTCATTAACAAACGCAGCCGGGAAACCGCCGAAAAGGCGCGGCTGAACATTAAGAAGAAGCTGTCGGGCGGCGTGGATATAATGAGCCGCGTCCAGAAATTCGTGGACTGCCGGACGAAGGACGTATCCAAACGCGAGATATACATAGTCGAAGGAGACAGCGCCCTCGGGGCGTGCAAACTGAGCCGCGACGCAGAGTTTCAGGGTATAATCCCGGTGCGCGGAAAGATCCTCAACTGTTTGAAAGCGGATTATGGCAAGATATTCGCGAACGAGATAATCACGGACATAATAAAGGTCCTCGGATGCGGCGTCGAGCTGCAAAGCAGGCACTCTAAAGACTTGAGCGCGTTCGATCTGAGCGCGCTGCGCTGGAACCGCGTAATAATATGCACCGACGCGGACGTCGACGGTTTCCAGATACGCGCGCTTATACTGACGATGCTGTACAGGCTCGTCCCGACTCTGATCGAGGAGGGATTCGTCTATATTGCTGAGTCGCCGCTTTTCGAGATCGAGTGCAAAGGAAAGACGTATTTTGCGTATTCGGAACGCGAAAAGGCCGGGATCGTCGAGGGTTTGAGCGGCGCGAAGCACACGATAAGCCGTTCGAAGGGGCTGGGTGAGAACGACCCAGACATGATGTGGCTGACGACTATGAATCCGGATACGAGGCGGCTGATCAAGGTAATGCCCGCGGGCGCTTCGGCGACTGCGGACGCGTTCGATCTGTTTCAGGGCAATAATCTTGTCGGCAGAAAAGAGTTTATTTCAGAAAACGGGTACAAGTATATAGATTTTGCGGACGTCTCGTAGAATGTAAAATGTAGAATGTAAAGTGTAAAATGAAAAACGTAAAATGTTAAGTTGGGGACGGGAGCTGCTGCTCAGTTTATTTTGTAAAGGACAAGTATGGCGAAGAAGAAGCCGGAAGAGTCGAAGAAGATAAGTAACCCGAATGTCGCGGGGCTGCGCGCGCAGGTGCTTGAGCAGTCTATTACCGACACGCTTGAACTCAACTTCATGCCGTATGCCATGAGCGTCATCATCTCCCGTGCCATACCGGAGATAGACGGGTTCAAACCGTCGCAGAGAAAGCTTCTGTATACAATGTATAAAATGGGGCTGCTGACAGGCGCGCGGACGAAGTCGGCCAACATAGTCGGCCAGACGATGCGGCTCAACCCGCACGGAGACGGGCCGATTTACGAGACGATGGTGCGGCTGGCGAAGGGTAACGGAGCGCTCCTGACACCGTTTGTCGATTCGAAGGGAAATTTTGGCAAGGTTTACTCGCGCGATATGGCTTACGCCGCGTCGCGTTACACGGAAGCTAAGCTTGCTCCCGTCTGCTCCGAGATTTTCCGCGATATAGACCGCGACACAGTCGATTTCACCGATAATTACGACAATACCACGACGGAACCGACGCTGCTGCCGACTTCGTTTCCAAACGTGCTCGTCAGCGCGAACATCGGGATCGCCGTCGGGATGGCGAGCAGCATTTGCGGATTCAATCTCGAAGAAGTCTGCAGGACCGCGATAGAGTTCATCGGCGACCCTGACTGCGATCTCACACAGACGCTGAAGGCACCCGATTTCCCGACAGGCGGCGAGCTGATATATAACGCCGCGGAGCTTGAGTCGCTCTACAGTACGGGCCGCGGAAGCGTCAGGGTCAGGTCGCGCTGGCGTTATGTCAAGGCGGGGAACATAATCGAAATTACGGAGATACCGTACTCTACGACGGCCGAGGTCATCATAGACAAAGTCGCCGAGCTTATGAAGACGAACAAACTGCGCGAAATATCTGATATGCGGGACGAAACAGACCTTTCAGGCCTCAAGCTGGCGATAGAACTGAAACGCGGCGTCGAGCCCGACAAGCTGATGGCGAAACTATTCAAACAGACGCCGCTTATGGACAGCTTTTCATGTAACTTCAACATCCTGATCGCGGGCGTACCGCGCGTGATGGGCGTCAGGGAGATACTGGACGAGTGGACGGCGTGGCGCGTCGACTGCGTAAAACGGCGCGTATACAGCGAGCTGCAGAAGAAAAAGGACAAGCTGCACCTGCTTCGCGGCCTGCAGAAGATCCTTCTAGATATCGATAAGGCGATAGCGATCATCCGCGCCACCGAGGAGGAGGCCGAAGTCGTGCCGAACCTTATGATCGGTTTCGGCATAGACGAGAGGCAGGCGGATTACGTCGCGGAGATAAAGCTGCGGAATATCAACCGCGAATACATTCTCAAGCGCACCGAGGAAACCGGCGAGCTTGAACGCGAGATAGAAGACCTTGAGGAGACGCTGAGGTCGAACAAGCGAATCGACGCGATAATCATCCGGGAGCTCAAAGATGTTATTAAGAAGTACGGCGAAGAGCGCCGTACAAAGATCGTTTTTGAAGATGAGATAGAGACGTTTGACTCCGAGGAACACGTCGAGGATTACGCCGTCCATATATTCATGTCGCGCGAAGGATATTTCAAGAAGATCACGCCCCTGTCGCTCAGGATGGGCGGCGAGCATAAATATAAGGATACGGACGGCCCACTGTTGAGCTTTGAGTCACAGAACAAGGCGGAGCTGCTGATATTCACCGACAGGCAGCAGGTGTACAAAGCGCGCATACGCGACTTTGAAGATACGAAGGCGTCCAGCCTGGGGGTATATCTGCCGACCGCGCTGGAGATGGATGAGGAGGAGAACGCGGTTTATCTGCTCGATCCCGGCGACTATTCGGGGCATATAGTATTTTTCTTTGAAAACGGTAAAGCGGCCAGGGTCGAGCTTGCGGGATACGCTACTAAGACAAACCGGAAGAAGCTGACCGGCGCCTATTCGGACAGAAGCCCGCTGACAGGCATACTTCCGCTGAGCGATGATACAGAGATCGTCGTTTACTCGAGTGACGGCCGCGCAGCAGTATTCAACACCGCGCTGCTGACTCCGAAGGCGACGCGGTCGACGCAGGGGGTGCAGGTCATGACGCTCAAACGCGGGAGGACGATGGAAAAAGCCGCGCCTCTTGATCAAACGCCGATCACCGCGCCGCCGCGGTACAGGGTCAGGGCGATACCGGCCGCCGGAGCGCTGCTCAAGCCGGAGGACAAGGGTGAAGAACAGCTTTCGCTGCTGGAGAGCTGACAGAAGCACGCCGCACCGGCGCAGGAAAACGCGCTGCACCGGCGCAGGAAAACGCGCCGCACCGGCGCATAAAACGAGAGTCGGGAATTGAGAAGAGAAACGTGAAAAAGCTAAAAGATTTGATTAGAGTTGGCGCGTACCCGCCATTATTTCATCCCAATTTGTGCCGACGATATCGGAATGGCGGTTTAATATTTGTATTCATCTCTCTTGCGATATTTGCAGCGACAGGCTGTACGGCGATACTCGAGGGTGATAAAACGAGGGAAGACCCGCATTCGGCACAGCCGTACGAAAGGCCGCCCGAACTGACGGTCGAGGTTTCCAATTACGACGAACTCAAGGGCGCGGTACTCGATTTTGTAATGGAACACGAGATCAGCGGTGAGATAACTATCCATAATTACGACGGAGGCGATATCCAGGAAGACGTCGACCGCGCGTGCGGCGAAATCATGTTTGACCACCCGATCGGAGCATACGCGGTCACGGATATTACGGGCCTGGTATCTAAGATAATCTCATATTACGAGATCAGCGTCAGCATCGAGTATAAGCGCACGAAGCAGCAGATAGACGAGGTGTTCGAGTCGACAGTGTCGACTCAGCGCTACCTGAGAACGGAGCTGCTGAGCGTGATGCGCGAATATCTCGAAGAGGCGGTGTTTCGCACGACATTAAACATTACCGCCGAGGATATTATCGAGTTTGTCAGGGAGACTTACTACCAGAACCCGCGCGTGATCTTGATGCTGCCGGTAACGGCGGTGGAGATTTATCCTCCGGCCGGTGAGGACAGGATATTTGAACTGCATTTCGGAAATTTTGTCAGGCCGGACATACTGAGCGGGTACAGTCTGAGTCTGGCGCTGAACGTCAGATTCAACGCGCTGACCGCGGGCGGGGATAACGACGTGGAGATCCTGATATCTCTGGCGGAGAACCTCATGGCGGCGTGCGTTTACGACGAGGGTATGGCCAGAACGATCAGTGAGCACGGCGCTCAGAACTTGTCGGCTACTGCTTACGGGGCGCTGGTAAATGGAAGCGCGGTTGGCGAGGGGTTCGCGATGGCGTATAAAGCGCTGTGCGATGAACTTGGATTTGACTGTCAGGTCGTTTTAGGGTATCTTAAAGGTATGCTGCACGCGTGGAACATCATATCGCTTTACGGGCATTCCTATCATATCGACGTCTCAATGTGCGCGGTCGACGGTATGGAAACAGCTTTTCTGAAAACGGACGCGGATTTCGCCGGCAACTACTACTACTGGAATACAGCGGAGACGGTAAAGTGCAGCGGCCCGCTGAGATATGAAGATTTTGTTGAAGTTGAGCCGCCTGAGGAGGACGAGGAGGACGAGGAGCCGACGGAACCCGGCGAGGAGACAGGCGAGGACACGGACGGCGAAAAGGGAGAGGAAAACGGCGGCGAACCCGGCGAAGAAACCGGCGAAGACAGCGGTGAAGAATCCGGCGAAGGATCCGATGAGGAGAATGGCGGAGAAAACGACGATGAAGAAACGGATCCGCCTGACGAGCAGGATGAGGACGACGGAGAAGAGTCCGGACTAACGGATGAGGACGACGGGGAGGAGCCGGAAGAAGATGAGTAAGTTATTCATCAACAGATCCAAATTGCAGAAAGGAATCATACTGATATGACAGGCGAAATCGAGTTTTTCAGGAAACGGTTCGTTGGAGGATTCAACAGGCAGGACGTGATCAATTACATCACAAAGCTGGCGCAGGAGCGAAACGATTTTCGCGAGGCGAAGGAGAAAGCCGAGCAGGACGCGCTGGCTTTGTCGGCTGAAGTCGACGGGCTGCGTGATGAAGTTGAAAAAGTCAGGCGGGAGGGCCGCGAGTACAGAGTGGCGGCGCTCGACGCGGCGGTCAATACGTTTACCGACCTTGAGTCCGCTTTCGGTAACTTATGCTCGGATATGGAAACGACGACCGAGAGCATTTTTACGGAACTTGATCAGGCGCGCAGGACGATCTCATCGCTCCCCGACGTGCTCAAGCGCGCGGGCGACGGCATCAAGCTTCTGAAATCTGCCTGCGAGACGGAAAAAGACGCGACGCTGGTCACAATAACAGGCGGCTTGGAAGACAAGGGCGCCGCCGCCGATGGCGAGTAACAGGCATGGGATCGAATGAGATCGAGGTAAACGCGGCTGAGCTGCGACACGCGATCCCGCAAATGCGGGTTGGCGGCCGCGTCCTGCTCAGCGGAGACATATTCACGGCGCGCGACGCCGCGCATTTAAAGCTCAGGGAGATATTCGATCTTGGCGGGGAGCTTCCCTTTGACGTTGAAGGCGCGGTGATCTATTACGCCGGGCCGACTCCGGGCGGCGACCGCCCGGTAGGTTCATGCGGGCCGACGACGTCCGGGAGAATGGACGCCTTCGCGCCGTGGCTTTACGATGCCGGCCTGATGGCTACGATCGGGAAAGGCGGACGATCAGCGGACGTGCGCGACGCGATCGTAAGAAACGGCGGAGTGTACCTTTGCGCGGTCGGCGGGGCGGGCGCTCTTATCGCGAGGCATATAGCGAGCGCGGAGGAAGTGGCTTTTCCTGAGCTTGGCTGCGAGTCGATCAAGCGCCTGTCTGTAAGGGGGATGCCGCTGACCGTGGGTATAGACAGTTTCGGAGACGATATTTTCGAACTCGGACGAAAGCGGTATGAAAAAAACTGATTCATTAGTCAGGTGACGAATAATGAGAGAAATCCATTGCGATACGATAACGGACGCTGTCGAGCGGCTGTGCATTGAAGCGGCGACGGTCCTGCCGCCGGCGCTCGGCATACTGCTGGAGTGCGCCGCCGAAAGCGAGGAGTCGCCGGCGGGGATCGCCGCGCTGGAGGATATCGTTGAAAATTTTAAATATGCCGCTATGAGCGGGACCCCGATCTGCCAGGACACAGGGATGGCGGTCGTTTTTGCCGACGTCGGGCAGGACGCGCATATTACGGGCGGTTCGTTTGAAGAATGTATCAACGAAGGAGTCCGGCGGGGCTATGAGAAGGGGCTGCTGAGATCATCTGTCGCAGCCGACCCGCTCAGGCGGGTAAACACCGGCGATAATACGCCGTGCGTCCTGCATGTCCGGCTGACGAGCGGGGACAGGATCGTCCTGCATGTCGCGCCGAAAGGATTCGGAAGCGAAAACATGAGCGCGATGCGCATGTTTATTCCAACTGATTCAATAGGAACAATAGAGGACTTTATCGTAGATACCGTGTCAAAAGCAGGAGCGAACCCTTGCCCTCCGGTCGTACTCGGCGTCGGGCTTGGCGGTACTGTCGAGCAATGCGCGATCCTGGCGAAGCGGGCTTTGATCCGTCCGATGGATACGCGTAACAGCGACGCGTTTTACGCCGGTATGGAGCGGCGCGTACTCGAAAAGATCAACCGCCTTGGTATCGGGCCGCAAGGTTTTGGCGGCCGGTATACGGCCGTCGCGGTCAACATAGACGCGTACCCCGTGCATATCGCAGGCCTGCCGTGCGTCGTGAACATGGGTTGCCACGCCACCCGCCACGCGCACACGGTTTTATGAAATACATGATATAAGGAAGGTAACAGATATGAAATTTATTGTCACGGAGAAGAAACTCCAGATCACGGACGAGCTGCGCGAGTACGCAGAGAAAAAAATAGGCAAATTGGACCGGTTCTTCAGGACGGAGTCGGAAGCGTATATTACGTTTGCCACGGAACGCGGACGGTATATAGCCGAGGTCACTATAAAAAACAACGGCATGTTTTACCGTGTAACAGAGACCACAAGCGATATTTTCGCAACGGTCGACTCCTCGGTCGCCGCCATTGAGCGCCAGATCCGCAAGAACAAGACCCGGCTTGAGAAACGGCTTCGCGACGGCGCGTTCGACCGCGACTACTCGCAGCCGGCCATGTATGACGCGCCGGAAGAGGACGAGCCCGACTTTAAGATAGTCCGCACGAAGATGTTTCCGATAAAGCCGATGACGCCCGAGGAGGCGGTGCTGCAGATGAATCTGCTGGAACATGAGTTCTTTGTGTTCAAGAACCAGGACAGGGAGGATGCGTTTTCCATAGTCTATAAGCGTAAAAAGGGCGATTACGGTCTTATCGAAACGATAGATTGAATAAAAGATGACCCTGTGCAGGAAAAACGCGGGCGCTTATGGCGCCCGCGTTTCTCTTTTCAGGGGCTCACTTCAAAGTGCTTGTTCCGATCGAGCGGATATCGTCCAGCAGCGCGCTGACGTCATAACCTTTAAAACGAGGTTCCGGTTTGTCGGTCGTCTGCGCGGGTGTGGGAGCGCTTGCGGCGACGAAGCGCGGCGGAACTCCCGGGCGTTGAGCGTCCGCCGTTTCGCCGGACGCGAGCAGGGGCGCAACGTCGGCCAAGGCGCCGACGTTACGCGCGGCGGCCGCTGCCGGCCCGGCAGGCTCGATCATCTGTGCGGCGTCCACCGCCTGCGCCTTTGCCTCCTCGTTTTTTCGGTCGATTTCCCGGAGTTCAGCGTCCCGCCCCGCCGGGAGCATGTCAGGGTTGACCATAACGACGCCGTCCGGGCTGTCTATGAAAAGCAGCTTATCGCCTTCATTGATGCTCAGCCGCCTTCGGATCGACACAGGGATGGTAATCTGTCCCTTACTTGTAACTTTTGCCATTTCCAAAGCGAAAACCACCTTTCCCCGGTAAATATTACTTTCCTTACGATTATCGTAAACTAAACCGGGGAAAATGTCAATACTGATTTAATAATCACCATGCTTATATTAAAATCAGTAGATGTTATGTAACTGATTTACTATCACAGTACGCCGATATCGTACGCTGCGGTGAAACCGGTGTGCGTTGCGTTCATTATGTTTCTGGGCGCGACGCAGTCGCCGATCTGGTAAAACTCTTTCGCGCAGTCGTTCAACGCAAACGCCTCGTCGACAAGCGGCGCCTGCCCTGTCGCGTAAACGACTGTGTCGGCGGGTATTTCTATGTTCCCGTCCGGACCTGACGCGGCTGCCCCGGATTGCGAAATCTCGGTTACTTTTGTGGATAAGTACGTTCTAATTCCAAAATCTTCTATCATGACGCCGAGCGCGAATGAGTGCAGCGATGGCTGCGGGACGGTGAAGTCGTCCTGCAGCTCGATAATCGTTACTTCACGACCGAGCTGCGCAAGATATATGCTGAGTTCCAGCCCGACGAGGCCGCCGCCCAGTATTATGACCCTCTTCCCGCATACAGAAGGATCGGCATAGGCCTCCTCAGCGCCGATAACGTTTGATCCGTCGATGCCGGGTATAGACGGCTTTATCGGGCGAGCGCCGAGCGCCGCTATAATTACGTCGGGATCTATCGATCTTGCGAGTTCCGGAGTGACTTCGGTATTCAGGCGGACGTCGACCGCCGCGCGCGAGATCAGCCTGGCCTGCAGCGCCAGATAATCCGCCAGATGCCGCTTGAACGGCACGTCTTCTTCGCATAACAGGACGCCGCCGAGCCGGGACGTTTTTTCACAGAGTATAACTTTATGCCCGCGGTCTGCGGCTGTTAATGCGGCTTGCATCCCGGATACCCCTCCGCCCGCTATCAGGACTGTCTTTTTACTGCGCGGCGGAGGCGCCATGAGTACTTCGCGTTCGCGGCTTGTGACGGGATTGATCGAGCAATAATGGATCTTGCCAATATTTCCGGTCGTATAGCAATTCATGCAGCGCAGGCACTCGCGGATCTCGTCTTCGCGCCCGGCGCGCGCCTTGACCGGCAAAAACGGGTCCGCCAGCGATTGCCTCGCTATCTCTATTATGTCCGCCCCTCCCGAAGCAAGCGTTTCTTCCATATGCGCGGGATTGGAAAACGACCCGACTGTCGCGACATACGCTTTTACATGTTTCTTTATTTCGGCGGCATATTTCGCGTTGCAGCCGTCTTCAAGGAACATTGTCGGATGGGTAATGGTGAAGGATTTCCTTACTTCATGGTTCCCCGCGGAAACATGTATAATATCTACATGCCCGTCGAGGGCCTTGGCGAATTCGACGCCCTCGTCAATATCATAACCGGCCTCGTTGCATTCCGTTCCGCTCATTCTGATCTCTATCGGGAAGTCCGGCCCGACGGCATTGCGGATAGAGTCCATAACGGCAAGAGGCAGGCGCATGCGGTTTTCAAAACTGCCTCCCCATTTGTCCTTTCTCGTGTTGAGCTGCCTGGACCAGAATTGCGGGAGGAGCCACCCGTGGCCGGCGTGTACCGTTACCATGCCGAACCCCGCTTTTTTCGCGAATGCCGCCGCGTTCCCGAAAGCTTCTATGATGCGGATTATTATATCCTCAGGCATCTCGGTGACTTCGCCGTACTTGCCCTCCTTGATGGCGACGGGGCCGTACAGCGGCCTTCCCGCGGCATATACGCTGTGCGCGTACATTCCCGCGTGCGACAGTTCCGCGGCTGCTATGCAGCCGTGGCGCGAGACGGCTCCCGCAAGGCCGGAGAACCCGGGCATCGACCTGGGGTCGTCGATACGGTACAGTCCGGCGTATGCCGTGCCGGTGTCCGAATCCACGATGCAGTCGCCGACGCAGATCGAAGCCATGCCGCCGCGGGCTTTGATCTCCCAATACGCCGCCGCGTCGGCGTTCGGGAAGCATTCCGGCCCGGTTTTGTAAAATCCCTGGGGGGCGGCAAAGATGCGGTTCTTGAAAACTGCGCCGCGGATCTTCAGAGGTTCAAAGAGACGGGGGTATTTTAGCGCGCTCATAACAACAACTCCTTTTTACTCAATTTATTAGCTGCGCACATTGTAACACGCAAAAGGGAATAATTCAAAGATTGTTTGTTACTATTCAGGGGGCGCCGGGGATGTACTCTGATGATGCGTGAATCGTCAGGCGGAGGCCGGCAGACGCACATCCCGGGGCAGGGATAAAGCGATGGTATGCTGTTGGAGCCGGCCACGCGACTTTTCATGCGAATCAGAGTACATCCTCGGTGGCTCTTGTACTGTAACTTCAAAGATTGATTCCACTGAAACAAAGAGATAATTGACTTTTTGATGAAATAAGTTATAGTAAGCTGTAGAAGTATTATAGTAAAACGTTAAGGAGGAACCAACATGTCATTGACAAACTTCCCTCACGTATATCAGCCGATCCAGGTCGGCTCGATGAGAATGAAGAACCGCATACAATATTCCCCGATCGTCACAAACCACGCGGGATACATAACCGGAGAAGTCAACCACCAGCTTCTAGAATTCGTAAGCGGTCAGGCAAAAACCGGCGCGGGCCTTGTGACGATAGGATCGACGCCGATCAATTTCAGGGAAGCGAGGGACTTTTTCGGCTGCCTTTCAGCGACGAAAGACGAAGACCTTCCCGGCCTGACGATGCTGGCTGAGGAGCTGCACAAGTACGACTGCAACCTTTCGGCGGAGCTGATACACGGCGGGCAATGGGGCGCGCTGACACTGCCTGACGGAGAAATGGGCTGGGTGGCGTCGGTAGTCGAGCCGTATCACGACCCGAAGAGGCTGCGCGAGATCACGCGCGCCGAAATGCTGACTGTCATAGACGATTTCGTAGCCGCGATCAAACGCTGCATGACGTCGGGATTCGATATGGCGATGATACATTACGCCCACGGGAACCTTATGTCGGGGTTCCTGTCCGCGCTGTGGAACCGGCGCGGCGACAAGTACGGCGGATCCGAGAAGAACCGCTGGCGTTTTCCGCTTGAGCTTCTTGAGGCCGCGTACGACGTCGTCAAGGGAAGGATGCCGCTTGAGATGCGCGTCGTCGGAAACGAGCATCTGCCCGGCGGCACAACGCTTGACGAGAGGATCCGCTTCCTGAAGGAAGCCCAGAAGTATATTGACATGATAGTCGTTTCCGCGGGAACGCTCATGTATGGAGAAGCGTTCAGCTACAACATGCCCGGTTATTTCATACCGGAAGGCGTTAACGTTGAATATGCCGCCGCGTTTAAAGAAGCGCTTCCCAAGCTCGCAGTTTCTGTCTGCGGCGGAGTATCGACGCTTGAACACGCGGAAGAGATAATCAAAACCGGGAAAGCGGATATCATTGCGATGGCGAAAGCGCTGATGGCCGACGGCGACTATGTGAACAAAGGCGCGCGCGGTCAGGAAAGCGACATCCGCCCGTGTATGCGCTGCATGTACTGCCTGAGGGGCGTGGGCAACGGAAACCATCTTAACGGATGCGCCGTAAACCCGACGCTCGGCTGGGAGTACCGCAACCTTGCGCCGGTCCCCGCGCTCAAGAGAAAGAAGGCGATGATCGTCGGCTCAGGACCCGCCGGAATGGCAGTGACGCAATACCTGACGGAGCGCGGGCACGAGGCCGTGCTGTATGATAAAGCCGATAAACTTGGAGGGCGTCTGGCTGAAGCGTCGGCGCTGAGTTTGAAAACCGGCTTCCGCAGATACTTCGATTACACTGTCCGTAAAACGATTGAAAGCGGAGCAAAGATCGTGCTGGGCACGGAAGTCAACGCCGACACGGTCAGGATCGAAGCGCCGGACGTCCTTGTGATCGCGACGGGCGCGAAAGCTATACGGCCCGACATCAAAGGAATCGACAACCCCAACGTCGCGGACGTCTCGGCGGTAGACCGCGGTGAAACAGCGACCGGAGAGAAAGTCGTCGTATGCGGCGCCGGCATGTCCGGGACGGAATGCGCCCTTGCCCTTGCTATGGAAGGGAAGAAGGTGACGCTGGTGGATATGCTGCCGGAAGATAAATTCTATAACGATACGGATCAGTTCTCCAAACCCACGATCGCGAGACTGCTTTCCGAGAATAAGGTGAAGCTTATGCCTGAGTGTACCGTCGAGGAGTTCAAGCCCGACGGCGTCGTCGTGAAAAACGCGGCGGGCAGAAAGGTCACGCTTCCGTGCGACACCGCTGTTACCGCGTTCGGCGTGACGCCTGACAAATGTACTGTTGCGGAATTAAGTGAGATAGTACCGGAGACATATATCGTCGGAGACGCGGACAAGGCGGGACTGATAGGTGATGCGATAAACTCCGCGTACTGGCTGACGAGAAAAGTCTGAATCTGAGTGGAGGAGCAGTCATGGCTTTAGTAGGCGCGTACGCGCTTCCGCACCCCCCGCTCGCGATACCCGGCGTCGGCCGCGGTCAGGAGCGGGGTATCGGCAGGACGCTTGAGTCGTTTGACGAGGTTTCCCGCGAGATAGCAGATCTGGCGCCTGAAACGATCATATTTATAACTCCGCATAACGTCATCTACGCCGACTACTTCCACATATCGCCGGACAAGTCGGCGAGCGGGGATTTTACCCGTTTCGGAGACTTCGCGACGCGCCTCGAAGCGATTTTCGACGCGGAGTTAGCGGAGAAAATATCCGTTCTCGCAGAGCTGGGCGGTATACCGGCCGGCGGTTTGGGAACGGGGGATAAGAAACTCGACCATGGCGTGACAGTCCCGATGTGGTTCATCGACCGAAGATATTCAGGCTACAAGACCGTGCGAATTTCCCAGTCCGGTATGGGGCCGTCCGAGCATTACAGGCTCGGACGCCTCATCGCGGAGGCGTCCGAGGCGACGGGGCGCAAGACAGTCCTCATCGCGTCTTCCGACATGTCACATAAGCTGAAAGCAGACGGGCCTTACGGGTTTGCGCCGGAGGGTCCGGAGTTCGACGGCGCCGCGGCGCAGGCTATGTCAGACGGCGATTTCCTGTCGCTGTTTAACATAGACCGGTCTTTGAGAGAACGCGCCGCGGAATGCGGATACAACTCGCTGATGGTTCTCGCCGGCTGCTTTGACAAGCGCAGGGTCGACGCGAGACTTTTATCTTACGAGGGGCCTTTCGGAGTCGGCTATGCCGTTGCGTCGTTTAAACCGGGAGAACCGGATGAAAGCAGAAACTTTCTGGAGCAGTACACTGACGCCGCGCTTAAAAGCGCGAGGAAAAGCCGGGACGGCGAAGACGAGTACCGCGCGCTGGCGAGGTATTCGCTGGAGTATACTGTGAAACACGGCGGCGAAGCGCCGATGCCGGAGGCGACTTCCGGCGGGTTGACCGGCGGAAGGGCCGGCGTGTTTGTCTCGCTGTATAAAGACGGAGCGCTGCGCGGATGCGTCGGTACGATCTCGCCGACTACGGAGAACATAGCCCGCGAGATCATACAAAACGCGGTTTCAGCGGGGCTGCGTGACAACCGGTTTGAGCCCGTATCGGAGGAGGAACTGCCGTACCTGAAGTATAAGGTCGACGTCCTGGCAGCGCCCGAGCCGATAGCCGGGCCCGAAGAACTCGACGTCGTTCGCTACGGCGTGATCGTTACAAGCGGGCACAGGCGGGGGCTGCTGCTGCCTAACCTGGACGGGGTGGACAGCGTCGACGAGCAGATCTCGATAGCCAGGAGAAAGGCGGGCATCCCGGAAGGCACGCCGGTGGATCTGGAACGGTTTGAGGTCGTCCGGCACGAATGAGGCGGCCGCGGGAAGATAGCGGGGACGATATGAGCGGCGCGCATATTGCTATGTACTGGCGAAAAGAGGATAACAACAACGTGCGGTGCGAGCTCTGCCCGCACCGCTGCTTTATTACCGATAAGTCCGCGGGAATTTGCGGATGGCGCGAAAACCGCGGCGGTTCATTGACGGCCGCGGGCTATGGGCGGGTCTCGTCAATAGCGCTGGATCCGATCGAAAAGAAACCGCTCGGCATGTTTCATCCGGGTAAAAACATTTTATCGGTCGGAGGTTTCGGCTGTAACCTCAACTGCCCGTTTTGCCAGAATCACGAGATCTCGATGAGGCGGGACCCGCGCGGAACAGATGGCGGCTATCCCGCGCCGCATTCCGGGCGCTTGACGCCGGAAGAAGTCGTCGAGCTTGCAGTGCGCACTATCGAAGACGGGAATATAGGTGTTGCGTACACTTATAACGAGCCGCTGACGGGATACGAGTTCGTGTACGATTGCGCCGCGCTGGTCCGTGACGCGGGGCTGCTCAACGTTGTCGTAACAAACGGATATATAAACAAAGAGCCGCTGGAAAAGCTTCTGCCGCTGATCGACGCGATGAATATAGACTTGAAAGCGTTTACGGAGGGGTTCTACAGGAACGTCGGCGGGTCCCTTAACGTGGTCAAAGAGACGATCGCCGTCTCAGTAAAAAGCTGCCATGTTGAAGTCACAACACTTATGATACCGGGGGAAAACGAGGACGACGCCGAAGAGCTTTCCGCATGGCTCGCGTCGGTAGACCCGGATATCCCGCTGCATCTGACAAGGTTTTTTCCCCGCTACCGGTACGGCGACAGGGCGCCGACGCCGCTTGACACTATGCGCAGGTCGCGCGACGCCGCGAAGAAAAACCTGAAGCGCGTCTTCACCGGAAACATTTGACATCTGCAGTTACAGTTACTATCTGCGTGGTAACTGTTCAGGGGACGCCGTGGATGAACTCTGATGATGCGTGAATCGTCAGGCGGAGGCCGGCAGACGCACATCCCGGGGTAGGGATAGAGCGATGGCATGCTATTTGAGACGGCCACGCGACTTTTCATGCGAATCAGAGTACAGCCACGGCGCCCCCTGAATAGTAACGTCTTTTGCTCATTTACGCTCGTTTTGCTCATTTGCTTGACATGTACTGTCATCCACTCAGAAAAATCTACTCCATTGCGCCCGGCGTCCCGCCAAATGTCTCGCCCGGCGTCCCGCCAAATGTCTCGCTCGGCGTCCCGCCAAATGTCTCGCCCGGCGTCCCGCCCAGCGCCTCGCCAAGCAGGTACCCGAACGTCAGCGCCGTGCCGTGACTGTTGCCGGCGATCAGCATCGGATAATCGACGCCGTACCGCCCGCCGGCCGCATTCCCGATGGCGTATAGGCCGGCTACCGGGTTTCTGTCTTCGTCCAAGACGCGCATTTCGGCGTCGACGCGCAGGCCGCCGACCACCGCGAGCAGAGCGGGGCCGAACTTCATTCCATAATACGGCGGCTTATCCAGCGCTATCAACAGTTCTTTCCGTTTTCCGAAATCATCGTCACGCCCCGCCGCCGCCATCGCGTTATAGCGCCTCAACGTCGCCGCGAAAACGTCGGCCGGCACACCCATTTTTTCCGCCAGGCCTTCCGGCGTATCCGACGCGACTACAACGCCGCGCTCGATTCCGCGCTCGAAGCTCATTTCCTCTTTTTCCGGGTCAAAGCCCGGTTCGCCGATCTCACAGTCATGCCCCCAGAACAGGCCGCCCCCATAGGGCAGCGTTCCTGGGATTTTTTCACGCCACGCGGAGTCGGCTATCGACCAGGCGTATGTCATGTTTTCGCGCAATATGGCGATGCTCTTCCCCTGGATGTAGTTATCCTCGTTCATGAAGCGGTTCCCGTCCTGCCTCACAAACAGGAAGCAGAAGTTACTGAAATGGAACGCCTGCGGATGCAGGATCATCGGGAACGGCGCGTCTTCAAACGTTCCGCCCGCCCACAGCCCCATCGCGTGCCCGTCCCCGTTGTTCCCGTTCTTTGGTGTGTAAACCTTTGCGGCGCAGCGGTTGGCAAGCGGCGCAAGGTCGGCGCACATAGCGTCATTGCCGCCGATATCGCCGGTCGCTATGACGACGCCGCGCTTTGCTTTCACCAGCAGCGTATCCCCGCGTTCGTTGCGAGCGTACGCTCCGGTTACGCGCCCGTTCTCTTTGAGCAACTGTACTGCCGGGGTTTTGAACAAAAAACGCGCGCCGAGCTTCAGCGCTTCGTTATGCATTGCGAACACAGCGTCTGCGCCGCCTGCCCGCATCCCCTTTTTTGCCATCGGGCCGTCGAAAAACCTGTGCGATCCGACTATTTCATGGTATGTGTCGCCCTTGTACAGGCAGCCCTGGAGCGCCGGGCGCGCGCCATACTCCGGGCGCGTAATAATATCGACAAGCCAGTCCATAGCCGCCGGGCTGTTCTTCAAATAGCGCCACACTATTCTTTCGTCGCAGCGGTTCCCGCAGCGTTTTATCCATTCGCGGGCGACTGTTTCGATATCGTTTTCAAAGTCGTTTGCCTTCATGAACGAGGAGTTTGCCACTCCGATGTTCCCGCCGCGCCCCGACCAGCCCGCGCTCTTCTCCAGAACGATCACGTTCGCTCCCGTCTGGGCCGCGCGCAGCGCGCACGACACTCCGGAAATTCCGGCGCCGAGAACAGCGACGTCGGTATCTAAAGTTGCGCTCACTTCGTCCGGCGATATCGGCTCCGGCGGTCTCGCCCACGAGCCCCACCGGGGGTCAATATTACTCATTCTTCTCATCCGTCCTTTATCATAAACTTCCTCTTGACATTCAAGCGGCTCGAAGGTCTATGCTGTTAATTGCGGCAGAGTGGGCCGGTGCGCGTGAAATGTCCCGCTGCCGGAGTTTATCTTACGGAGGGAATGGAAATAACTATGCAAACGATCATTATTGACGAGGAGTTCAAAGGCTTGCTGCCGGTGCTCGATAAGGAAACGTTCGACCTGCTTGAAGAAAACATACTGGAAAACGGCTGCAGGGATCCGCTTGTGCTGTGGGGCGATATTCTGATCGACGGGCACAACCGCTACGCGATCTGCATGGAGCACGATATCCCGTTCGACACCGTCAGCAGGGATTTCGAGTGCAGAGAAGACGTTCTGATCTGGATAATCACCGCTCAGGTATCGCGCCGCAATCTGACGGCCATGCAACTGAGCTACTTTCGCGGGGTCCATTACAGGACTTTAAAGAAAAAGCAGGGCAGTAACAATCAATACGCTCAGAAAAGTGAAAATAGCCAAAATGGCGATTTTCAAAAATCCGCGGTCCGGGTAATAGGCGAAAGGTACAATGTGTCGCCGCGAACGGTAACGCGCGACAATAATATCTCCACCGGGATCGACGCGATCGGGAAGTTTTCATCCGACGCCAAACGCAAGGTCCTTTCAGGCGAAGCGAAGGTCAACAAAAAGTATCTTGAGAAAATCGGTTCTTTTACGGACGAAGAAGCCGCGGAGATAGCCGCCGCCATCGAAAACGGCACGTTTGAGAATCCAAAGCCGGAGAAGCCCGCCGGAGCCTCTCCCGAAACGCCGGGCGCCCCGCCGTACGGGTCGGCGCCATCGGGGACTCCTTGGCCGCAGTGGCCGCCGGACGGTTTCGCCGGTCCAGGTCCCGGTTATGGTCCGGATCCCGGCCCCGGTTGGGACGGCGTGTCGCTGGACGCCATTATCAGCAGGATTTCCTATGACTGTGAGTTTTATTCCCGCTTACCGGAGAACATGAACGGCGGTGACGTCATAGAACTGCGCGCGGCCCTGCGCTCATATATAGACGTACTCGAGAGCGTTTACAGAAAAGCAGTATGAGCGTGTACTGAGCACATGTATTATAATCTCCTCATGCGCACGCTCCCCGGACCATAGAGATGAACTCATTTTGCAGAATTCACCATACAGTATAGCACGACATATCAGCGCAGGCAAGCAGCGTAAACCGGTAACAGTAAGCGTTACAGTTCACGGGACGCCGCGGCTGTACTCTGATTCGCATGAAAAGTCGCGTGGCCGGCCCAAATAGTATACCATCGCTTTATCCCTGCCCCGGGATGTGCGGCTGCCG
>Ga0082212_10004568_pt1 | contig 19130 bp, 8 predicted proteins | sample TergutNt197P3_FD_71548 | JGI IMG/M metagenome (GOLD analysis project Ga0082212, IMG submission 71548) | Neocapritermes taracua P3 segment gut microbial communities from Petit-Saut dam, French Guiana - Nt197 P3 | ecosystem: Host-associated > Arthropoda: Insects > Digestive system > Gut ... | reverse complement strand
TAAATTCGGTATTAATCACTTCTCCGGTTACTCCAAGATTTTTAATGACGGCACCGGTTCCGCTGATTCTACCAAACAGTCCTTTATTACCGCCTGATTGTTTAATATACAGCCCCGTAACGTTTTTCCCGTTGCCGTCAAATACGCCGGCGAAAGCTTGAGCGCTACTGCCAATCGGAATCCAGCCGCCAATGATGTCGCCTTCTACATCTTCAGTGAGATCGAGTACGCTCAAATCGATGTTGTTCATCAAAGTGTAGTACGCGCTTTTGTAAAGTTCGTAAACCAGGTCGTCATTCTCGTCTCTCTCTGCCGAATTTACAAGCGTTGCCAATGCTGCAAGTTCATCCGCCGAAGTGATTTGGAAAGGTTTTTCCGCCGTACCGTCGCCATTGCCGGTCGGGAAATATATGTCCTGCGCTCTCGCCGTTTGCGTAGCGAAGACGAAAAGAAAGAATGCCCATACCCAGGACGTAAACGCCCTTTTGATGGTACACGTTGCAGAGCCGTTGCATGCAACGTTCCTGCTTTTGGGCGAGTTGGCTGCGCCCGTGGTTAAAGATAAATGATTCATCATAAAACTAAATTAAAATTAAAACTAAATTAAAAAATACACTTTTTACTCCTTTACTATTTTTTCAGTTCTCGTCTGTCCGTTCTGTTCTACACAGAAAAAGTAAACGCCAGCCGCTAACTGTTCCAAACGAATGAGTTCATTCGCGCCGGTTATTTTTTGGATATGCACCACTGTGCCTGTTGTGTCCATTACCCGTAACGTACAGTTTTCCGCGCCGGTAATACGCAATGCATCCATAAACGGATTCGGATACAGTTTCATATTCCGAAAGAAAGTATCTTCCATACCTGTTACGGTTTGTCCGCTGATGGCGATGATTGCCTCTCCGTAAATCTCGGAACCGTCGTTTGCCGTTGCGCGGACGGTTACCGTCCCGTCTCCTGTGGCGGTAAGCAAGCCGCTATTGCTGATACCGGCTGTGCCCGTAGCAGGCGTTACCGACCAGCTCACTGTTTTATCGGTTGCATCTTCCGGAAATACAGCCGCTTCCATCTGCAAGGCGCCGCCTTTTGCGGTAATCGAAGTTACTCCACCTGCGCCCGACACTGTTACGGATGTTACGGGTACGAATTGCCCGCTGATGGCGATGATTTTCTCGCCATATCTGCCCGAACCGTCGTTTGCCGTTGCGCGGACGGTTACTTCTCCGTTACACGCGGCGGTAAGCAAGCCGCCTGTAGTGATGTCGGCTACGCCCGTTTCGGGAGTTATCGACCAACTCACCGTTTTATCGGTTGCGTCATCCGGCAACACAGCCGCTTCCATCTGCAATGTACCGCCGTCCGCAGTAATTTCTGAAGCTCCTCCGGCGCCTGATACCGTTACGGATGTTACCTCTACCGGCTGTCCGCTGATGGTAATGGTTGTCGTGGCGGATATGTTTGAACCGTCGTTTGTCCTTGCCGTAACGGTTACTGTTCCGTTGCGTCTGGCGGTGAGTAGTCCGCTACTGCTACCGATGGTGGCTACGTTTACTGCCGGCACTGTCGTTATCGACCATGTTACCGCTTTATTGCTTGCGTATTCCGGAAGTACAAGCGCTTCCATCTGCAATGTACCGCCCGGATCGGTAATTTCGGTTACTCCTCCGGCGCCCGATATTGCTAAAGACTTTGCCCAATTCCTTACCGTCAGCGAATAACCGACAGCGCCATCCCTGTCGTTGCGGATATTGGAGAATACCATTTTATCGTTGTCAACATCAATTTTGTAATAAGTGGTTGAACTGTTATACGTTGTCAAATTACCGCATGTTACGTATGTTGGCGCGTTGGGGGTTACATTTGAGTTGTGCCCGCTTTGTACCCATGTACCGTTTAAGACCTGAATACGCCTGTCTATATGCGTATGTCCGGCAAAAACAAAATGAACTCCAAATTCATCAAAAATATCCCCGAATGCGGTTTTGCGAAGCGGTAAAGTTACTTCATTTTCTCCGGTTCCACCGGGTCCTCCTTCATACATAGGAGTGTGCATTGCGACTATCTTCCAGAGTTTGTCGCAGTTTTCCAAATCGTTGCGTATCCATTCCGCCTGTGCGTTGATGATATTGGTATAACTCGCGCCGGTATTTTGCCACACGCCTTCCGGATCATCCAAAACAATGATATGCATATTTCCATAGTCAACGGAATATGTTCCTTTACCAATAAGACTTGCAGAATTATTCATCAAGGGCGTGCCATAAAGAAATTTCGATATTTCGCCCCTGCTATCGTCTTCGTGAGATACATACTGATTACCGGGGGGATTATCGGGATAGTAGATGTCGTTACGACCCAATCCCCTGTAATATTCATGATTTCCCATGGTACCGACTATGTCGGTGTTTGCGAATTGAGGAAAATCGTCGCATACATCGCCGAAAACTTTGTAATAATTATAAACATGCTCACGATCAACAAGGTCGCCTATCTGAATGGCAAATAACGGCTTTGTGGCAGGTTCTTCATATTTTCGCGCTATCTTTCTCAACCATGTCGTACTGCCTGCAACATCCCCATCATCGCCTCTTGTTGCATGTAAATCGCCAAAAACAAAAAAAGTAAAGTTATTCGTTACCGGAACTGTTGTAAATTCCAATGTTTCAGACCAGTCAACGCCATCGCCTACCTGATAAATGTAGGTTGTCCCGGGTTCCAGCCCATCTACCGTAACTGAATATGCCAATTTGGGTATTTTAGGATTTGCCCCGCTGCTTCCACTGTGCGTATCATATTCGATCTCCATTGTTTTACCGGTAACTTCTTCAAAACTGCTTTCTCCACCGGCTTTTTTCGCAATTTTCATGATAGCCTGCGGCGTAGCGGTCGGGGCGGTCATCCAGGTGATGGTCTTCATGGTGGTCGGGTCGGTTGTTGTACCCGATTTGATAAACACCGGAGGATTGGGGGTTTGCGCTTTTACGGTAACCATGCCCGCCGTTAATATGAACACGCAAAGTATGAACATATTTATACTTATCACGGACAAGTTTTGTGCATGTTGCACTCCAATCCTGTCAGCAGCTTCGCAGCCTGACAGGTTGGTCGTGCGGCGACCTGACAGGGTCGATAGACCTGTCAGGGTCAAAATCAATGGATGATTGAATAAATTTTTCATACAACTGTCATTAGCGTCATTCGGCGTCTTCAGGACTGCCATTCCAGCCCGGATTCTGAACCAGATTCGGATTGATGTTGATTTGCGTATTAGGTGTCGGCATACGATACATCTTAACAGCATCAAACTTACGGGTTTCAAGCGTTCTGATTTCGTAAGTAACCCCGTCCGGACCCCAGACAGGTATTTGCCCTTTGATTTCGGTCATTTCATTAGCAGGTATCTTCCAACGGCGCACATCCCAAAAACGATGTTCTTCAAAGGCTAATTCTATCCTTCTTTCGCGGCGAAGCGCCCTGCGAAATTCATCTTTTGATAAACCGGCGGCTATATCCGGCATTCTTTTGCCCGTATATCCCAAATCGCTCAGGTAATTGAACATATCATCGCCTCTGTCGGTGTTTTTAGCAGGAAATTGCGCCCGCGCGCGTATCTGATTGACCGCCCATCGGGCAGTCCTGCCGTTACCCAAACCGTCTGCATCCGGTCCGAAAGCCTCGTTCATCGCTTCTGCATAATTCAGCAAAATTTCTGCATATCGAAGGTAAGGATAATTCTGACTGGTTCTGGCGCTTGCTCCGGAGGGATTGGCAGCGCCGGTTACGAGAACGGTAACATCGGCAAACTTGACACAGATTGTATAAGTGGGCGTCAAGCCGAGTGTTTTTGTATTATGCGGCGGTTCCTGTCCGCCTTCCTGACTGCCGATCTGTACCCTTTGTCCGCGATACGTATATCCGTTAAACATTAAATCACGATAAAATCGCGGATCGCGGTCAACAAAAGGATTCTGAGGGTCGTAGATACTCAGGGGAAGCGGGTTATCATCGTTAATCAGATAAGCCTGTTCCTCTTTGAGTATTTCATATTCTTTCAGCAAATTATACGTCGCCTGCCAGCGTCCATCGTTCTGTTCAACGCCGCGATTCGGACACAAAGGAACCGGAATGCTCAGAAAAGTCGTATAAATTCCCGTCTGGTTCAATCTGACGAAAATTAATTCCGGATTCACTCTGGTGGTAAACAGATTAGAGATGTCGGGATGCAGCGAATAAATGTTCAAATCCATAACGTCTTTGGCTGCTTCCGCTGCTATTCTCCATTTTCCATCGTCAAATTTTCCGCGAAAAGGCGAATCATCAGGTTTTGCGGAATTATTCCATAAGGGGCTTGCCGCATAGAGCAGTACGCGCGCCTTTAATGCCAGCGCTGCGCCTTTGGTGGCTCTCCCGTAATCGTTAGCCGGATGAACAGTCGGTAACAGAGCGGCGGCTTCATCGCAAAGGTTGACAATGTATTGTACGGTTCTATCCACGTTTTCGCGCGGATGATCCATTTTTTCCGACATTTCTACCACATGATCCACAAGGGGTAATCCGCCGAACATTTTGAACATCTCCGAATAGAAAAACGCTTTCAGGAAGATACATTCGCCCTTGCGGATTGCCCTGATTTCGTCGTCAAATCCATATTCCGTATTGACCGGCACCTGGTCAATGTGCGTCAGGAACATATTGCAAGCCCGCACAGCGCTCCAACCGTTGGTCCACTGGTCTGAAACAAACCCCGGTAAACTGATTTCGTTCCATGAACCTTCGTTGAAAGTTGAAACGGCGCTCGCGCCGGAATTGTAAACGGCATTATCGGTAGCGCAGTCCAACAGGGCTTCAATACCCGCCCAGCGCGAACCGTTATTGCCTCCCTGAGGAAGGACGGCAATAATCCTGCCGTATATGTCGGTCAGAAATCTCATGGTAAGATTCGCCTGAGAAAATACCTCTTCCAGCGTATTACCGGTTACTGCTTCCGGATCCAAAAAATCCGAACCGTCCTTACACGAAACCGTCCATGTTAAAACGACGGCGATCAAATAATACTTTATGTTTTTCATGATGATTGATTTCTTTTATCAATTAAAAACTAACGTTCACGCCAAATGAATAAAATTTGGTTTGCGGATACGAATTACCGCGATTACCGGTTCCTTCGGGATTATACTCAGGGTCGACCCATCCTACTTTATCGAAAGTCAATACATTCGACCCGCCTACGAATACCCGCAACGACGACATTCCGAGCCCGTTGATGAGATGTTTCGGGAAATTGTAACCCAATTCGACAGATTTCAGCCTTAGAAAAGCGCTGTTGAGACGTTGAAAAGAAGAATCTTCCCGCGTGATTGTTGATCCGCCAAGGGCTAATCTGGGATATTTTGCCGTTTCGCGGGTATCCAAACCATTTTCGGGATCATATACCCAACGATCTAAATGAAAGTCATACAGGTTTCCATACTGGCTTTTACCGCCGCCATGAAATTCATACCTCATCCCGTTGACCCATCTGGAACTTACATGAGCCGCTCCCTGCCAGAACAGGTCTAAATAGAATCCCTTGTATCCGAAATTGGTATTGAAACCGTATATGATCTCGGGAATGGTACCGTAACCGATGCCGTTTTTCCCGGGTTGGCGCGTCATGTCGTTGGCGTCAATCACTTCGTCTCCGTTAAGGTTTACGAACTTTAAATCGCCGGCTAAAGCGCCTCCGGAAGGTTTTGCCACGGATGGATCGTCAATTTCTTCCTGAGTATAGAATGTGCCCGACCATAAATATGCGCGAGGCTGCCCGACGGGGTATCCTTTTGCCATCCTGTATTCGTATGGATCCGGCGCTTCCGCCCAGTCTATGACCTTGCTTCGCGCAAATGAATAATTGCCGCCGATGGAGAAATCGAAATCGCCGAAATGGTCGCGGTACGATAATTCAAATTCATATCCGCCGTTGCTGGTTACGCGGATATTTCCGGCAGGCAGCGTCCCCGCCAGACCTGTTTGCGAAGGAACATCGCCGCGAATCGCCAGAATATTGTCCCTGTAATCATGGAATAAATCGGCAGATAATTTAATTTTGCTCTCCCAAAAGTGAAGATCTACTCCGATATTGAATTTCCGGGCTATTTCCCATGTTACCTTTTCGTTTCCTAAGGCGCCTTCGTGTATTCCGCCCTGCCCCAGCGGCGTTTCTCCGAAACTGTATATTTCCTGATTATTATAAGACTGATTCCGGGCGGGAGAACCGGTAAAATCATACCTGTACATATAACGCAAGCCTTCGGCAATTTTATCGTTTCCGACAAGACCATACGAACTTCTGATTTTCAGATAGGGTATAAAGCCGATACTGTTTTTCCAAAAGTCCTCTTCTGAAATCACATATCCGGCGGCAATCGCGGGGAACAAGGCATATCTTTTTCCTTTTGCGAACCGGTCGGATCCGTTGTATGCCGCGCTCATATCCAAAAGATATTTCATTTTGTACGCATAATTGATTCTTCCCGTAAATCCTCTGTAATTTACAGGATTATTCCAGTTATCTTCGGTTGTGCTTTGCTGTATCATAGCCAGTACATCAACACGGTGGATTTCGTTAAAAATCCTGTTGTAGTTCAGCCTGAATTCCGCTTGAGTCCTTCTGACATAATGTACGCTATTATCCTGATCACTCCCGATTGCAACATCCGTATTTCTTCCGCGCGGTCTTCTGTCAAACCTTTGTGTATATGTTTCCTGTCCGGTTACGGGATTAACGCGATAATCAAACAATTGAGCGACATTTTGCTCTCCCCATTTGATTCTGTAGCCCGAAGTATATGTGGAACTGTACAATGCGAATGCCGACAGTCCGGGCAAAATAAAATCCAATTTTTGCTTCAAATTCAGGCTGGCGTCCAATGCATTGGTGAAGCGGGTACGGTATCCGCCGTCGTCTAAAATCGCTCTTACGTTCCAGTTCTGGTCGATGCCATACGCCCAGCTGCCGTTGGGCCATCGGATAGGCGCTACGTTGGGCGAGATATGCGAGATATGATACCAGAATGAGCCGAAATAACGCTGTCCCGTTGATTCGCCATAGAAAACGTCGCCGCGGTTTTCCATTCTTCCGTTCAGTTTGACGCTCAAATCAGTTGTCTTGGTAAGATTGAAATCGAAATTGGTACGAAGGTTATAACGCTTATAATCGTTTTCCATTTCTTTTGTTGTTTTCCATGGTCCGCCGGCGTGGTTATATTCGCCCGAAATATAATACTTCACCCTCTCTGTGCCGCCTGAAATATTGGCGTTGTATTGCTCTTCGAGAAAATACGTTTTTACGATCTCGCTATACCAGTCCACGTCAGGGTGAAATATCGGGTCGTCGCCGGTTCTGTAATGCTCCAGGTCTTCCGGCGAATAAAACAGGTTCGTTACTCCTGCGTTCCTTTCCGCTTCGTTATGCAGGAGGGCATACTGGTAAGCGCCCAGCGGACGGGGATATTTTAATGGCGAATGCGCCCTGACCTGGGCGTTCACATTAATTCTGGGTTTGCTCACGGCGCCCTGTTTGGTGGTGATCACAATGACACCGTTGGCGCCCCTCACTCCGTAAACGGCTGTTGCAGAAGCGTCTTTCAATATGCTGAGTTGGTCGACGTCTTCGGGATTGATCCGGTTGAAATGCGATTCCACTCCGTCAACGATGATCAATGGAGCCGCCGGGTTGGAGGTGGCTCTTCCGCGAATGTATATTGAGGCGTCGTCCAATTCGCCGGTACTGTAACGGTTATCGGCGCCGCCCACGTTACCGTCGCCCAGACGCACCAGTGCGCCTGTAATGCGACCGCCGATATTGGCGGTAAGGTTCGAGGGGGCAGCCCTTCGCAATTCTTCGGATTTGATGTTGGATACGGCGCCCACGATGGATGCTCTTTTCTGTTCGCCGTAGCCCACCACAATCACTTCATCCAATTCATTGACACTAACTTTCAGACTGACATTGATTACCGTCTGGTCGCCTGCCATGATTTCTTCGGTAACAAAACCTACGAAAGTGAACTGTAAAACCGATTGCCCGGAAGGAACAGTGATTCTGTAGTTTCCGTCTATATCGGTTATCGTGCCTGTCGAGGTGCCTTTGACAACAACGGTAACGCCCGGCATTCCTTCACTTTCCTCTGTGGATACTACTTTTCCCCTGACGATTTTTTGCGCGTTGACTCCGCTGCATAAAGCGATAAAAAACAATAAAATCAATACTTTTTTCATCTCGTTTATATTTTTTTAATGATAATTACCAACCGGAGTTTTGAACCAGACTGCTGTTCCTTGCCTTTTCAGTCTGAGGGAAAGGATACAGATACATTTTCGGATCAAATACCCGATTTTGGATATTCGATTGAAGGGTGTACATCAAATTTCCGTCCGCGTCCTTTTCGATTTTTAATCCCGAAACCGGACGATTCAATACCGTTTCGGCGATTTTCCACCTCCGCAGGTCCAAATGCCTGTGTTCTTCAAACACGAGTTCTATGCGCCGTTCGCGGCGTATTGCCTCGCGCATCCTGTCCTTATCGCCGACAGGAACCGAAACCGACAGATCGGTATTTCCGGTTAAACCGGCTCTTTCACGTATCATTTGCACCGCTTCACGCGCAGTAAGACTGTAACCGTTATCGTCGTCCGGTCCGTAAGCTTCGTTCATCGCTTCGGCATAGTTCAGCAAAACCTCGCCGTAGCGAATGAGCGGAAAAGAATGATTGGCATTCCCTGTAGCACCATACCATTGCGCTGTGGCGCTAAGGAATTTACGCATGTAAAATGACGTAGGGGTTGCATTTTCTCCCCTTTTATCTATTCCTCCTTCGAAAGTTTCAATATCGCGGGTTTGCATCCAACGAACGCCATTGTACAGGATACTCTGCGCAAAACGCGGGTCTCTTCCGGCAAACGGATCGGAGCGATGCGCGGGATTGTCCCAGTCGAACGGAGCGCCGTCCGCCATTTCGTAAGCGCCCGCCAAATCCCATGTGGGGCAGGTACCTCCTTCGCCGCCGGTATATCCCGAAGGACCGTTTTCCTGTTCCAAACCATTACCGTTACCTGCTATTCGCGAAATAATGATTTCACTGTTACCGCTCAGGTTCAGAAAGAAGTTGGGATAACTGTCGTATAAGGAATATTGTCCCAAATGAATGACGTCTGCGGCAGCCTGCGCCGCTTTTCCCCATTTGGCTGAGCTGTAGGCTCCGTGTTCCAGATCGTCGTTTGTTTTATTCGGATCGTTGGACAACGGACTGGCGGCATAGAGCAATACCCTTGCCTTCAGGGCTAATGTAGCGCCCTTGGTCGCTCTGCCTAATTGTTCGGCGGCATAAGTTACAGGCAGAACTTCGGCTGCGGCGTCGCAAAGTCCGACAATATATTCGACACATTCATCGTAGGTATTGCGCGGAATATTCAAATTTTCGGTGTCCGAGAGGAGATGATCTACCAATGGATAGCCGCCAAAGCGTTTTAACAGTTCAAAATTGAAATAAGCCCTTAAAAAATGTACCTGCGCCATCATCTGCGTTCTTCCTCTGGGCGAAATGATATAATCCGGTATATACGGACAGATTTCGTCCTCAAAAATAAACGAACGGCGAATACCCCGGTAACATGTTGCGAAAGTATTATCACGGAGAGTGTTGGGTCCCCATGCTCCCTCGCCCCATCTTTGCGCTGCCGAATTTGGAGTTGCCCATACCGCTTCATCGGTAGCACATACTACTTCGTTGAAACGATAACCGGATGGCAGATGACTGTATAAATCGGTGATAAACTGATAAGATCGGGTGGAATCGTTATATACGATGTCCGCCGGAGTAATCCCCGTTCTGTCGCTGTTGATGGTTTCGTCGGAACAGGACAAAATCCAGCCGAAACAAAGGAAAAAATATAATAATTTCAAATTTTTCATGAGAATTTACTTTTTTAGGTTAGAAACTGATATTAAGCCCCACGCTGACCGTTCGTTGAACAGGGAAAGCCAATCCGTCGTCTCTGAGTTCCGGATCCATCACGCCTATTTTGTCCCAAACCAGCAAATTGTTTCCGTTCAGAAAAATACGCGCCTTGCTCATCCCCGCTTTTTGCGATATATGTACCGGAAGCGTGTATCCGATTTCGATATATTTCAACCGGAAAAATGAATTGTCCCTTAACCAGTATGAATTATATACATAATTGTTTTCGTTGGTAAGGCTCAACCGCGGATAACCCGCTCTCTGCTCGTCGCCGGGTTGCCATCTTTTCAAATGATGTTCCATGACGTTACCCGTTCTGTTCACAAAATCCCAGTATGTAACGTTGGAACAATACGTAGTTCCTCCCCGTGCGCCGTGAAACAATACATTCACATCAAATCCCTTAGTTTGAACGCCGAAACTGATACCGTAGTTAGCGGTTGGCATCGCAGAATTACCGATCCTTCTGATGTCGTTATCGTCAATAACGCCGTCGTCATTCAAATCCTGATATTTCAAATCGCCCGGTTTTTGTTGCGATCCCTGAAGCGATTGATTTGGTAGAAAAGAAATATCTTCGCTATCGGTAAAGAACCGGTCAAAAACTAATCCGAAACGGCTGCCCACCGGTTGCCCGGTTCTGTACATCCACGGATAGTCTCTGAGTTGTTCGTCCTGAAAGACGATTTTATTTTCGGCAACATAATAATTTGCACCGATATAATATCTGACGTTTCCGATACGGTCATTCCATTTTAATTCTATTTCGTATCCCTTGTTTTCAAACTTTCCTACGGGAGCGTAAACTCCTGTGGCTCCATACATTGAAGTAATGGCGTCCTGTACCAGTATATCCCTGTTGTTTTCGGTAAAATAGTCGAACGAACCGCTCAGCCGACGTCCTAACAGGGCAAAATCAACTCCCGCATTTGCAGTCAGACATTTTTCCCAGGTGATGGCATTATTCGCTACCCGGGTTTGTGTATAACCGCCGGCGCCTGTAGGAGTGGTTCCAAAAGTGTAACCGCCGCCGCCGCCATAAGTTTCCAAATAGGAAAAATAGGTATTGACATGATTTCCGGTTAATCCGTATGAACCCCTGATTTTCAGGAAATCCATCCATACGGCGTTGTCCGTAAACGATTCTTCAGATATGACCCAGCCGGCAGATACGGCAGGAAAAAACCCGTAACGGTCGCTCTTGGGATACTGTTCGCTGCCCTGATAAGAGAAAACAAAACCGGCAAGGTATTTATCGTTGAAACGATAGGAAACACTGCCTTTGGGACCCTGAAAATTTTTGGTAAAGTCGGCAGTCCTGACATTTGCCACTTGTTGCCGGTCGTATATCAACAGGGCGTCCACATGATGCCGGTCGAAGTCGCCGGAATATCGTAATCCGATGTAATGATCATAATTTCTGTAAATTGCCCTGTAATCTCCGCCATTGCCCAATGCAGTTCCCTGCGTTCCGAACTGGTCGTAAATTTTATCGCCGGTAACAGAATTTTGTCCTTTGTACTCGTAAACGGCAAAACTCTTGTTACGGCTGATTGAATAATCGGTATAGGTATTAAAGCCGAATCTGCTTTCGACACTGAGTCCTTTCAGCAAATCGCCCAAACTGTATGACACGTTAAGATAAGTCGATATGGAGGAGCGTTCCAATATGCTGTAACCTCTAAGGTTCAAAAGCCCGTACGGGTTGTTCTGGTAATCGTTGGTACCGGCAAGCGAAAAATCTATTTCCTTCCCGTCGTCGCCTGTGAAAATTGCATCCTCGTTCTTGATAGGGTGAGCATTAAACGGTCTGGAATACAAAACGTTGAGCATCGACCTGCCTATATCTGTATCATAGCTTCCGGGAAGATTTCGTATATCTTTCTTACCGCGTATATCGGCGCCAATGAGCAGATTTTTGCCGATATTCAATTGCAGGTTGGCATGTATGTTCATCACCTTAGCATTGGTATTGGTGTTGTAAGTATTCAAGTCCTTGTCCACATTGAACACGCCGCTATTGTAGGTGTACCCGCCGGATACGTAATATCTTGCAATGTCGGTTCCGCCGGATATATTTACATTTGTGCGCGTCAGCCAGTAATACTTTTTCAGAAATTCGTCCGTCCAGTTTACATTCGGGTATAATTGAGGGTAGTCCCCATATTTGTAACCGTCCAAATGTTCATAATCGTAACGCGGCGTAGAAGTTGGGTCGTCGTTGTATTGCGCCTCATTGTACAATTCAGCGTAATGATAAGCGTCTAAATATTTCGGCAGGCGTGTCGGTTGCGATAAAGACGTGATGTGATTCACATTCACAACGGCTTTGCCTCTCTGTCCCCTTTTGGTATTGATCAGGATGATGCCGTTGGCGGCACGCAGTCCGTACATGGCTAACGACGCCGCATCTTTCAGGAAAACGACGCTTTCTACGTCGTAAGGATCCACCAGGGTATAATCGTCCAATCTTCCGTCAATTAAGACAAGCGGCGAACGGTTCGCGCCGAATGTATGCTCTCCGCGAATTTTTACGGCGGAATTTTCCACCCCCGGCAACCCGTCAACATCATAAAAATATATGCCCGTCATGCGTCCCGCAAGCGCGTTCAGGCGGTTCACTCCGGGTACATTGGCAACTTCGTCGCCCGAAATATGCGATACCGCGCCGGTGATGTACCTGGCAGGTTTTGCCTCATACATCAATCTGACCGTTTTTTCGGGAACATTAAGAGAATCTGCTGCAATCGCCTCCTGAGCTTTCACAGGCTGTACCCGATAAAAGAGTACAAACCCAAACAAACATAATAATAAACATTTTTTCATGTCCTTTCTTTGTTTAATAAATTTAAGTTGATATGATAAAATAATAATCTCTTTTTCTGTCGTAATAATGACTCATCCAATAACGGTTCGTCATCAGGTTTTTCTTGTGTGTCTTACTTCATACGCATATAATTTTATTGTTGTTAATACTATAATGTTACGTTACAAATAATAAAAAAACACAACATCGCATGATGCAATATTGAAATTGGTATTGTTTTTACGAAAATTTTTCTTAAATTTCGCGCGCGTAGCTCTCTCTCTCTCTCTCTCTGCAAAACACGTGCCAAACAGCATGTTATTGCAGGAAATATCAATATTTTTTGAAAGAAATTTCATCGATCCTTTTGTGACTTTTAGTACGGCAAAAAAACATTAAAACGGACAGTTTTAAACTTCAATTTCCGTAAATTGATCCTCAAAAAACGTCTTTTTTTGTTACAACTTGTTATAAAAATATCTATCTGTAAAATTCAGAAACTGTTCCCAGTCGTATCCGGTTACGTCATGTCCGCCTGTACGTATGTGGAAACCGAGGGTTGATCCGGTTTGTCTGTTGATCGGCGGCATTTCCGCATCGTAAATCATACTGCCTCTTTTTTGTATATTCTTAACTTCGTTACCCATACCGTCCGTTCCGAGCAAACGATAAACGGCGTCCGCATTCAGCAATGAGAGCAATTCGCCTTTAGGATCGGCTGTTACGTCGTCCACGGCAGTAGCCAGATAAACGGGACGCGGGGCAATTAATGCAATCAATTCGTGCTGGTCGAATGCCATGACTTTTTCGTTATTGGCATAATTCCTGAAATTGGCACAAAACCAGTGTGGACGGACATAGCAGAGCAGGTCTATCGTTTCGCCGAATATACGTTTCGACAGCGCCCCGCCCCCGCATCCGGAGTTGTTGGCAATGACAGCCGCAAACCGCTGATCCTGAGCGCCCGCCCACAATGCCGTCTTTCCTAATCTCGAATGACCGGCAACAACCACTTGTTCGGGGTTAATCCGGTGTTCGGTTTCGAGATAATCCATGATCCGCGATAATCCCCATGCCCATGCGCCAATGCTTCCCCATTCGTTGGCTGCCGGTCTGTTCTGTCCTTCCTTGTAGAAAAGCGGATGTATGCCGTTTTGGAAATCATCGTCATAGTCTGGGTCAATATCCTGATAGCAAGCCGTTGCGAGCGCATAGCCCCTGTCAATGATCATTTCAAGGGACCAGCGCGATTTTGCCGCTCCGCGGGAGGATTCCGCAGAGCGAGAATGAGTTACGGATCCGTCATTGCGGGGCGTCATCCATGAGGAGCAGATCAGCACATCCGGTTCGTCGGTAACCGACTGGTTGCCCCGAAAATTGAGCATAACAAACGCAGGGGACGGCGTTTTTGCATGATTGGGCAAGTAAAGCAAAACATCCATGTACGATACGTCTGGCTTTGCTGAAAAATGCAGCCTGACTTCCCGCCGTGTTGCTTTTCCGCTCAATGCGTCGCGTTTCTCGTTCAACATTTCCACACGGGGAGTACGTAACAATTCGCTGCCTGCATTGGCAAAAAACGGCGTTTTGCCATACATCTCATTTTCGAACTGGGAAAGAATTTCCGGACGGCGTTGCCGCCACCACATATCGGCGTCAGTAACCTGTTTTCCATTGTCCATGACCAAAGGATCGGGCAATTCATACGGCGGAATGGTTTCTTCGTTACATCTCAAAACAAAAAGTTTCCTGACATCCGGATTGGGGGCGTAATATTGCACAACCGAATCCTGCGCGTTTGCCGGCGGACAGGAAAACATACATAAAGACAGGACTATAAAAAATTTGGGGTAATGCAGCAAATAGGCTAATTTTATTACACCACCTTTTTTTACTTTTTTCATCACTTTATTCTCCTAATCGTTTCACCTCCACTTTTTTCGATAATCCACGAGGTAAGCGAATGATGGTTCTTTTGATCTGCTCATCGCGATACCACCCCGGCGGCAAGGTTTCCAATTCTTTTTCTTTCAGTTGAGGTAGCGATTTCCCGTCCATTTTCACATCTGCAATATTTTGATCATAGATGACCAGATAAAGCGTTTCGAGCATGTTGTTGATGGAAATATTGAAACTGTCGGCTTTTCGGGTAATGCTTACCACAGATGAGTTGTTTTCACCGCTCACCCAAAGCGCCCCCAGCTCCCTTTCGGGCAAAGTAACGAGCAAAGCATGTACCATATTGTTGGTCATGCTTTCGCCGAATTTCAGATTGTGATTTAGTCGAACAGGTATGATAGCCCCTTCCCTCAAATATACCGGAATGGTTTCGAGAGGAACTTCTTTCAGAAAACGTAACGATTCCTGCACAACTTCTCCTGTCCACATATCAGTCCACTTGCCTGCGGGAAAGGTAACGGTTCTGCTGTTCCCATCGGTAATCACCGGACAAACCAGTAAATCTTTTCCGAGCATGTATTGATCGTCAATGCCTGCAACGGATGGTTGTTCCGGAAAGGCAACCGGCATGGCTCTGACCATCGGTATTCCGGTTTGATGCGATTCAGATGCTGTATGATAAAGATAATCCGTCAGGTTTTCCCGCACCCATGCATAATATTTATAGTTTGATACTGCCAAATCGCCATATTCCCACGGTTCGCGGGGCGTCCGTCCATGACAGCGCATCAGCGGGCTGAAACATGCGAATTGCGTCCACCGGATATAAACGGCAGGTTCGGGCCAAGCCCTGAATCCGCCTAAATCGCTTCCCCAAGCGGAAAAGCCGCCCGCGCATAAATTCAACATTCCGTACATTCCCCCCTGCAAGCCTCTGAGATTGGAACGCAAATCGCCGGAAAACTGTACCGCCCATTTTTGAGAACCCGGCGCTACCGAACGGCTAAACAGGATATAATCATTTCCGCGTCTTTCTCTGAAAACTTCGCCGTAGGTGCGATGATAATCATAAGCGTAAAAATTGTGCATCTCAGCGCCCTTCATTCCGTTGTGAAAAGTTACGTCTTCGGGTACCCGATCGCCGAAATCAATCATTGTTCCGGCAACGCCCAGATCCAAACGAAGTTTCCACCAACGCCGCGACAGTTCCAACGCTTGCGGATGCGTGAAGTCAACGTAGTTAATATCGCGCGAAGCAAGATTTTGCGGATTAACGACATTCAAAAAAGGAAGCGATTCGGCTGGTATTTCCGGCATCAGTCTTTTTTGCTGGTTGAGCGGTATGGCAGGGTAAAACCACGACATAACCCTTAAATTGCGTTGAGCGGCAAATGTATGTAAATCCGGTCTTTCGGCGCCAACGCCTTCGGCGTAAATAGCCGAGTGCGGTATGTCTAATTCTTCAAAACGCAGAATGACACGCTTTTTTTCATCTACGGGATCAAGTTCCGTAGCCCTCCATCCGCGACCGGTTCTACCCATCCAGGGTTCAAATGCCCATCGCGGAGGCAAAATGGGTTTTCCGGTCAGATCGGTGTACGATTGCAACGCTTTTTCAGGTTCGCACGTCCAGAAATAATAATCGAACACGTCGCCGTGCTGGCTTAACCGCATCTTGCCCGGCACGGATTTACCGATGTCGGCTCGCAAACGGTACGACGAATTGATGAAAACCATGTATCCCTTTGAACTGTGATATACCGGAACAGGTTTATAACTCTGATTCTGCAAACCGGTGGTCAATCCGATCCAATCGTCCATTCCCCAAAGCGTCAGCACATTGTCGTTTTGATTGAACCTGTCGAATTTTTCGCCAAAACCGAAAATAATTTCATTCTTGTCCACATCGGTTGCCACATCGGTTGCCAAAACCTTTCCGCCGGCGTCAAACAGAAATGTGATACGGTGTCCGTTGAGTTGTAACTTCAATTTTTCAGAAGCGTCGAAAAATGATATCTGGAACGGTGTTCTTTGAATCACTATTTTTTGTTCGTTGTCCGAAAATTGATACCTGCCGGTCTTTTCATCTCCATCGAATCGCAAACTTCGCAGGCTTTCCGGTTTAAAAAAACCTTCCCTGTCCGAACGTAACCGGATACCCCCGCTTTCGGTAACGGACAGATACAGATTGACGGGACGGTTGCCGGCTTTGCACTGTAAAAGGATTTCCGGTTTTCCGGCGTCAATAGCGGTCAATTCGCTAACAGGCGTCCACAATTGCGACAAAATATTTCCCGGCGATCCATCAGCATACCACCGCCGGCTCACTGCATCAATCTTTTTCAAATAATCGTCAGTCAGTTGGCAGGCTTGCGCCATGTCGTTTCCTGCCAATGCCCTGTTGATCCTTGTCCTGAGTATTGCCGAATACAAGTCCTCGTCGGGAAGCGATCCTCTGGTACTCCCGAAGTTAAATCCTTCCAGTTCCATCAGATCAATCCATTTTTGCATCAATGCCAACCGCTCCGGCAGATTTTTCCTGTTTGTCGGTTGATGCAACGATTCCTGCAAATTCCAGACGGCAGATTTTGTTTTCAAGTCGGGATAAACCACTCGCGCCGGACGCTGCCAGCGTAATTTCCCGGAAGGCAAGCGGCACAATGTTTTATCGAAAACCAGCGCTTTAGGCGTATTTTCGAGCCTCGCTTCGATGAAAAGGTCGGTGGCGGGACGACTGTCTGTAAAACTCTCTGCCACAGGACTGCTCACTTCCGAATTGCGCCATCGGGTTCTGTAGGGCGTCAGACCGAAATGTTTTTCCGGCTTTCCGCCAACGATTTTCCACGGTATCTTCATCAGAACCACCCATTCGTTTTCCTTTTTGACGGCTGTTGCCGCAAAACCGGTTACTTTTTCGTATCTGCTTTGCGGAACATTTCCGTCGGCATCCTGTAATTCCCGCCGATTGTTGAATTTACTTGCAAAAAAACGTCCATCGGGCAACGCCGAAAACAGATAGTATGACGATGCTTCTGATGAAGGCGACAAGTACAAATCCACCTTATCGGGAAAGGAAGCGTCCTGTTCCACCGGCGAACCCAACAGCGAATACCAGTCCTCGTGATCAACGGTTAGAAAATTCATATTGTCTTCCCTGCAACGGAACAACACATAAAGGGTATCGGCAGTATGAGCCATTTTGCACTCGGCGGGCGTTGAGAGAACATTCTCGCCGCCAATACGATAAAACCGGTTTAATGACAAAATGTTTTCATCGTTCAACATTTTGTCGAGCGTAACAGCGCCTTTTCCTGCAATGCCTATGTTGACGGCGCTCACTCCCCATTCCGTTTGATTTTCCTTACCAATAACAAAACCCGTAGTGATGGATAAAAATGCAAATAACAAAATAATTTGCTTCATTTTCAGATATTTAATCAATGATTGATAATATTTCAAAACATAAAACACAATGTTAGCGTATAAAAAATATTTTCTTATATGCAATTAGCGAAATACTTTCCTCAAAAAACGTCAAATGAAATTTAACCACCACTATGGCAAAATTACGGTCGGTTGTTATTCACACAGTAACCGACTGTAATTTTTCAATAATTTTTATAACTAAATAATAGCAAAATACGTATACAGAATCATGAACTAAAACATCTATACAAAATGAATCCGACAGAAACCCGCATTGCGCAGCTGGAAGACGAAATCCGCGGATTAAAGGCGCAATTGGAGGAAAGCAGACGTCCTTCAAGGGTGTTGAGCACACTCTTTGAACACGGAAGGATGGTAACTTTCTATGCGGTAAACGACCAGAGGCTTACCGTAACGCAAATATCCGACAGTATTTCGATTTTGGGATATGCTGCGGATGAATTTCTTTCCGGAAAAATCGGATGGAAGGAGATGATACATCCCGACGACATGGACGACTTGCAGGAATTTATCCGGTCGGAAATGCTGAAAGGCGTGAAAGATATGGAACACGAACATCGCGTTTTGAATAAATGGGGCAATGTGATATGGGTATTTTGCAACATCGTTCCTGAAATCGGCGATGACGGAAAGGTTATGGGATTTTTCATCAAGATAAAGGACATCAGCAAGCGGATACATAAGGCGCAAAAAAATGAAATGCGCCTGCATAAAAGCGAAGGTGCCATCCGCAGCATTTTCAACTATTCGCCTAACGGAATAGTGCTGATGGACAGCGGCGGAACGGTACTGGAATGGAGCAAAGGATACGAACAAATATCGGGATTGGACGAGAAAACGGTTGTCGGAAAACCCATCTGGGAGGTGGGGGCAATGTTGTTCAGGGCTGATACGCAACCGGTTGAAGAACTTCGGGAAGTCGAAGAAGAACTGATGAGCGTGGTGCGCAACAAGGAGCAAAAAGCAATTACCCGTCGCGT
>Ga0082212_10004567_pt1 | contig 19132 bp, 17 predicted proteins | sample TergutNt197P3_FD_71548 | JGI IMG/M metagenome (GOLD analysis project Ga0082212, IMG submission 71548) | Neocapritermes taracua P3 segment gut microbial communities from Petit-Saut dam, French Guiana - Nt197 P3 | ecosystem: Host-associated > Arthropoda: Insects > Digestive system > Gut ... | reverse complement strand
CGAGATCGAGCACGGCCATGCCGGGTTTGAACAGACCGAATTTTTTATCCATTTCCTGAAGTTTGTAAACCGAGCGCGCCGGATAGCGTTCCCGCCTAGCCTTCAAAAAATAGTGATCACGATAGGTCTTCATGGATTGTCCCACACCCTTTACCTGAAACCCGGCTTTTCGCCAAGATCGCCGTGACGAAAAACTCCACCAAAAGGTCTTGTCCCCCGGCAGCCCTCCAAGACCGCCCACCCCCTTCCCGAGGGTGTGCGCCGCGCATATCCGTGCGCGCGGAATCGGGCGCCGCGCAAAGCCTGCCGGACGAGCCGGAATCGTTCGTTCTGCTACGGCCAGAAGTCGTACCAGTGAGCGTCTGTCTGCTCGGGATCGGCGCGAAGCCGGAAGCAGCCGCAGCCGCAGCCGAACGCCTGCTTGCGCTTGCACCCGGCGCGCTGCACGATCCGGCCGTATCCGTCTTTTGGCTGGAATGCCCGGCTCTGCTCGCCCAACTCCCTCCCCCGGCACTTCCGGCGCACTGGCAACGGACAGAGACGCCCCCTGAAGGCGCGGCCTGCGTCCTGTTCCAGCCCGGCCCACGCCTGTTCCCTTCGTTCTGGGGACCGATTCTCGGCGCCTTGCGCGCCGCGTCCTTACATTCCACGAAAAAAGTAAACCAATCGGAAAAAAGCGTCATCCTGCCGGGCGGAGAACAGTTCCTGCTCACGGCCGAATTGGCTGCCGCCTTCGCACGCCACGGCCTGACGCCGCTGATCGTCGATCCGGAGCGCCTGGGCATGGAACTGCCCGTTCTCGCCGAGCGCTCCCCGGCCCTGCTCTTTTCCGTCAACGGCCGGGGCCTGGACAGCCAGGGCGAACTCTTCCATACCCTCCGCGCCCTGGGCATCCCTACGCACATCTGGTTTGTGGACAACCCCTGGCACACGCTCTCAGCATTCCGCGCCCCCTGGTGGAAAACCGCCCACCTGTGGGTTACGGATCACTCCTTCCTTGAACCGCTGCACGCCGCCGGGGCCGGATGCGCCGCCCACCTGCCCCTGGGGGCCTGGCCGGAGCGCTTTGCCGATCCGGCCCCCTACCGGCCCGAAAGGCCGCTTGCGCCCATTGTCTTCGTCGGCCGCTCGGCCTTTCCGGATAAGGCCGCCTTTTTCGGCGGACAGACCATCCCGGTTCCACTGCTTGAGCAGGCTTCACGTACCCTTGCCGATCAGGACGCATACCAGCAGCCGGACTTCGCCTGGTGGGCCGAAGCATTGGGCATCCGCGAATTCTGGCCCAGCCGCGCCGCACGGAGAGCGGGCCTGGGCGCAGAGGAATGCAGCCGGCATTGGCGCGCCGCCTGCCTGCGCGCCTGCCTCGCCGACCCTGGAATAACGATATTCGGCGACACGGGTTGGCGCGATCTACTGCCGGACAGCGCGGACATCCGTCCGCCTGTGGATTATTACACTGCCCTGCCCGGCCTTTACGCGGCCGCGCGATACAGCCTGAACGTCACCAGCCTGCTGTTGCCGGCCGGCCTTACCCAGCGCCACTTCGACGTCTGGATGGCCGGCGGCTTCTGCCTGACCAGCGCAAATCCCGGCCTGTCCGTCTTTCCAGACGAACTGACCCGCCCCATTGCCTTCACGCGGCCGGAAGAACTCCCCAAACTGACGCAGCGATTTGAGAACGACCCTGGCCAACGCGCCAAGCTCATACGCGACTGGCAGAACGAAATCACGGCGAAGCATACCTATGCGCACCGGATCGCTCTTGTTCTGGAGACCTGCCTTGCCTGAACCGGCCCGCTCTCACTATGGAATATTCCTTGACTTCAGGCTAAGTCTTAGCTAAATTTAAACAAAGAAACACACTGGAGGCGGCTATGCCCACTACCGTCGTGCCCATGCATCAGGCCAAAAGTTCATTGTCACAACTGGTCAGGCGCGCAGTGAACGGCGAAACTATTTTCATCGGCAGTTACGGCCGGGCAGAGGCTGTGCTTGTCTCAGCCGTAGCCTTCATGCCCCAAAAACGCCTTGGCCTTTTGGAAGGCCGGCTGACCATTCCCGATGATTTCGACGCTCCCCTGCCGGAGGAAATGCTCGGCGCCTTTGAGGGGGGCACGAAATGAGGCTGTTGCTGGACACCAACGCGCTGCTCTGGGCGCTGACCAATGCGCCGCGCATTGAACCGGTGCGGGAATTACTGCTTGCCGACGAAAACGATGTGTTCGTCAGCACGGTATCCTGGTGGGAAATCGCCATCAAAGCGCGTATGGGGAGATTGGATGCCGATGTGCCTGAACTCCGGGCCATTGCCCTGGAAAGCGGCTTTTTGGAATTGCCGCTTCGCGGAACGCATACGGAACTACTGACGGCCTTGCCAAGAGAGCACAATGACCCGTTTGACCACATGCTGGTGGCCCAGGCTATGGCCGAGCCCATGCAGTTGATTACCGGCGACGGCGGGGTACTCTCCAAATATACGCCCCTGGTCATACATATTTGACGCCCGGCGCCCGGTTCGTGCAGTGCGCATTGTGTGCTTGACATTATTTGGCTGGTGACGAAATATTACCACAGGTTGAACAACGATCCCGTCGAGGGCAAGACCCCGCCGAAATGCGCTGTGAGGACGGGAAACCGAAACCTGGAGAGATTTATGAGTACGCCGGTCAAACCCTTCAACGAGCACGTCAAAAAAACCGTGCGTTCCGGATACGCGGCTATTGCCTCGGGGCTGCGTTCCTGCTGTGGCCCCACTGAACGTAGTGGTCATGCTGACCCTGCCCGGTTGGCGAAAGCCGTGGGCTATGTCGCGGAAAGCCTGGCAAATCTGCCGGACGGCGCGAATATGGGGCTTTCCTGCGGCAATCCATTGGCCATCGCGGCCCTACGGGAAGGCCAAATCGTGCTTGACCTCGGCTGCGGCGCCGGGTTTGACGTATTTCAGGCGGGGAAACAAGTGAAGGCCTCCGGGCGGGTTATCGGCGTGGACATGACCCCGGAAATGCTGGACAAGGCCCGTGGGAACATTGCACAGTACCGGGAAAACACCGGCCTGGACAACGTGGAGTTCCGCCTCGGCGAGATCGAATATCTGCCCGTGCCGGACGCATACGTTGATGTGGTGCTTTCCAACTGCGTCATCAACCTGTCCCCGGACAAACCCCAAGTCTGGCGGGAAATCTTCCGCGTGCTCAGAGCCGGCGGGTTGGTGGCCGTGTCGGATCTGGCTTTGTTAAAGCCTCTTCCCGACAGCATCCAAAAAGTGGCGTCGGCTCTGGTGGGCTGCGTGGCCGGGGCCGCGCTGCTGGACGAAACCAAGGCCATGCTGGAGCAGGCCGGCTTCACGTCCATCGTCCTGACGCCCAAGCCCGACTATGCGCACCACATGCTGGAATGGAACGACCTCTTGTACAAGCAAATCGCCGAACTCTTGCCAAAAGGCGAAAACGCGACGGATTACATAGCCAGCCTGTCCATTGAAGCCCGAAAATAGAGGGAATGCCGTTTACCGGCGCTCGAGCAGAAACAGCGTGCCCGGCTCGATTTGCACCAATTGTTCCATGTTCAGATGTTCCCGCTCGGTCACAAAACCGGTGCGGCTTATGGAATGCACGGCTGTGGGTTCAGCACTCGCATCGGCCAGATCCAGCACCCTGCCGGTAATCTTTCCGGCGGTGGTCCAGTGCGAAACCACGGGAAAGGAATCCGGCGACACATAGCGGTGGAAGCGGAAGACCACGGCCCGCGGCCTTTCGTGCAGAGCAAGCGCGCCAATCCAGTCTTCAAGGCGCTCCCAGAGTGCTTCCGGGGAAACGCCCCCGGAAGAATGAATGAGATGCTTGCCCACATCAAGCGCATGCGGCCCGCTTTTCCGTGGAAAAACTGTCCGCGCCGCCGCAAAGGGCTCCACAACCCGCACGGTGCGCGGCCCACGTTCCAAGCCGATCAGAAGTCGCCGAACCCAATCCGTATGATCCACGGCGTTCAGGGCGATCGCCGCAAATTCTTCCGGGTCGGCCACAAGCTCGATCAGCATGCCGTTGAACAGGGCGCGCGCCTCGGAGAGCGGCAGCGCGTAGAGAAGGCGCATGGCGTTCAGCACCGCGTATGCCGCACAAAAACAATCCAGTTGTCCCTGATAGAATGGAATCATGCGCTAATCCCGGGTAGCGGCTTACGTTTGCCGGACACGTTGTCAGGCTTTGTTTACCTATCCTTTCGCCGCCCCTCTGTAAAGAAGGAGAAGACACTGGACAAGGCGGAGGCCTTCAGCTATAGTCAAAAAACAACAATATCTGAATAAATTGATATAAGGAGTTCCCATGATCCCATTCGCCGGCAAATACCTCTTTACTTCCGAATCCGTTACCGAAGGCCATCCCGACAAAGTGGCCGATCAGATTTCCGATGCCGTGCTCGACGCTCTCCTGGCGCAAGACACGGAATCGCGCGTGGCCTGCGAAACCTTGGTCACCACCGGCTTGGCCGTCATTGCCGGCGAAATCCGCACGAACGGTTTCGCCGATCTGCCCGAGGTGGTGCGCGCCACCATCCGCGACATCGGCTACGACAGTTCGGAAATGGGCTTTGACTGGGAGACCTGCGCGGTCATGTCCTCCATTGACAAACAGTCGCCCGACATCTCCATGGGCGTGGATCGCGATTCGCCGGAAAATCAGGGCGCGGGCGACCAGGGCATGATGTTCGGTTTTGCCTGCAACGAAACGCCCACGCTCATGCCCGCGCCGATTTATTGGGCGCACCGGCTTTCGCTTCAGCTCACCCAGGCGCGCAAAAACGGCGCCCTGCCGTTCCTGCGGCCGGACGGCAAGACCCAGATCTCCTTTGAATATGTGGACGGCGTGCCCCGGCGCATCAACAACGTGGTCGTCTCCTCCCAGCACTCGGCTGACGCCGGCAACGACGCCATCCGCGAAGGCATCACCGAGGAAGTGATCAAGAAAACCCTGCCCCCCGAATATTTCGACAAAAACTGCCAAATCTTCATCAACACCACGGGCCGCTTCGTGATCGGCGGCCCCATGGGCGACTGCGGCCTGACCGGGCGCAAAATCATTCAGGATACTTACGGCGGCATGGGCCACCACGGCGGCGGCGCCTTCTCCGGCAAAGACCCCTCCAAGGTTGACCGCTCGGCCGCCTACATGGGCCGCTACATCGCCAAAAACGTCGTGGCCGCCGGCCTCGCCCCCCGGTGCGAAGTGCAGATCGCCTACTGCATCGGCGTGGCCGAGCCGGTTTCCGTGCTGGTCTCTTCCCAGGGAACGGGCACGCTGCCCGACGACGTCCTGACCAAAGCCGTGCGTGAAGTGTTCGATCTGCGGCCCTACCATATCATCAAACGCCTGAACCTGAAACGCCCCATCTACTTAAAAACCACCTGTTACGGCCACTTTGGCCGGGAGCTTCCCGAATTCACCTGGGAAGTCTGCGATGCCGCGGCGGATCTGCGCACGGCGGCCAAAATATAACTTCATACAGGGCTGACGTTTCGGAGGCCGGGCGGATTCCGCCCCCGGCCTTCCGCCTGCCGGCCGGAACCCGTCCCATCCCGCAACGTCCATGCCCGAACTGCCCGAAGTTGAAACCATCGCCCGCACCCTGGCCCCGCAGATTGAAGGTGTGTGCATCGCGGGCCTCACAGTTCTGCGCGCCAAAAGCCTGCACGCTGAAAAAAGCCACACCGCCGCCCTCGCGGGCGCGCTGATCCATCGAGTCCACCGGCGGGCCAAGCTGCTGCTCATTGACCTCACGCCGCTGCCCGAACATGGCCCGACGCTTATCCTGGCCTTCCACCTGAAGATGACCGGCCGTTTTTTTGTGCATGCCCCGAACGCACCACCGAACAAGCACACTCGCCTGATATTTGAATTAACGACCGGCAGACGGCTGTTTTTCGACGACATGCGCACGTTCGGCTATTGCCGGATTTTGCGGCCAAAAGAGCTTGCCCGATGGGACTTCTGGGCCTCCCTCGGCCCCGAACCCTTGGATACGCCTCCCAAAATCCTGGCCGAACGCCTCGGTGCACGGAACGCGACGATCAAGGCCGCGCTGCTCGACCAACGGGTGTTGGCCGGAGCGGGTAACATATACGCCGACGAATCCCTGTTCCGGGCGGGCATATCGCCCTCGGCCCGGGCCTCATCCATACCGGCGCGGCGACGGACGGCCCTGGCCCGCGCCCTTCAGGACGTTCTGCGCCAATCCATAGAGGAATGCGGCAGTTCCATCCGCAACTACCGCGACGCGGACGGCAACGCCGGGGCATTCCAGAACCGGTTCGCCGTTTACGGTAAAAAAGGCCTCCCATGCCCGCGTTGCGGGCATTCGCTGCAATCGGCCCGCGTAGCAGGCCGGGGCACGGTATTTTGCTCGCATTGCCAAAAATGACTCATTTCGCCGCAACGCGGGGAATTGCGCTATAGCGGGAATTATTCTATACATAATCATTGAACGCCTCATGCAAAGGACTCTCCATGCGCGCGCGCTTTCTCTGCCTTCTTGTTTCCGGTCTGCTTGCGCTCTGCCCAGCTTCGAGCGGCTCGGCCGCCGCGCCCACGCGGCAGGACGGGCAGGCGGCGCCGCTACCACATGTTGTAGTCCGGCCCGTTCGTGTGGGCGACATTACCGAGCGCATTGTGCGCTATGCCCGAGTGGAGGCCATTCGGCAAGTGCTTCTGGCCAGCCGGGTGGAAGGCGCGCTGGACAAATGGCTGGTGGAACCCGGCAGTTACGTGAAACAAGGTCAGCCCCTGCTGGAAATAGACCGTTCCATCTATGCCGCTCGACTGGCCGCCGCCCAAGCCGAAGTTGACCGGGCTGAAGTGGCCCGCGACCGCACCCGGCTTGAGGAAGACCGCATCAGCCGTCTGTTGCGCAGTTCGGCCGTCGCAGGAGCCGAGCGCGACACGGCCCTGGCCAATCTGAAAGTCGCGGAAGCCACCCTGAAGGGCGCTCAGGCCGCACGCGATCTGGCGCGCATCAATGTTGACTACACGCGCATCAGCGCGCCCTTTGACGGGCAGATCAGCACCTTCCGGCAGCACACCGGCAGTTTTCTCACTCCCAATACCGTTGTCTGCGACATTGTGCAGCTTGACCCCATCCGCGTGGTCATCAGCCTGACCGAAGCCGAGGCTCTGACTTTAATGCGCGGCCAAGCCGACGGAGCCGCGCCGCGCGGCTCCACACACTACCTGGATCTGGCCGACGGTTCGACCTATGCGAGCCAAGGCGAACTGGAATACATGGACAACCGGATCGACCCGCAGACCGGCATGGTCGTCGTGCGGGCGCGCTTCCCCAACCCGGATCGTCTGCTCCTGCCCGGCCAGTTCGTCAGCATGGTCACTTACCAAGGCGCGGGCGAGCGCGCACCGGTTGTTCCCCTAGGCAGCCTGCTCATGGATGCCAGTGGCGCCTATGTTCTGCTGGTGAACGAAACAAGCATGGTCGAACGCCGCAACGTGCGGGTCAGGAACCGCACCGCCACGCACGCCGTGATCGAATCCGGCCTTGAAGGCGGCGAGCTCCTGATCGTGGACGGCATCCAGAAGGTTCGACCGGGCAGGCAGGTGGACGTTACCAACGCCGGGCCCGAGGAAGGCGGTGGTTCTGGAGCTCCGGGCATTGCAGGCACAGCCGCCGGGAGACAACCGTGAACATTCCCGGCCTTTTCTCCGGCGGGGGCAACAACGCGAACGCGCTCCATTTTTTTGTGCAGCGCCCGCGCATGGCCATGGTCATCGCCATTATCGTGACCATCGTCGGCATCCTGTCAGTTGCCGGGGTGCCGGTCGCACAGTTTCCGCGCGTCGCCCCGCCCACGGTTTCGGTGCGATGCTCCTATGCCGGGGCCGATGCCACCACCTTGGCCACCACGGTCGGCAACATCATCGAGGACGCGGTGAACGGTGTGGAGGGCATGGCCTACATGTCCTCCATCAGCAGCGACAACGGCAGCTACCGCCTGTCCGTGATCTTCAGCCAGGAAACCGACCAGAATATGGCCATGGTCAGGGTGCAGAACCGCGTGCAGCTCGTCCAAGCGCAACTGCCGGCCAGCGTGGTGGACAACGGCATTTCCGTAAACACCTGGACCTCCTCCGCGCTCGGTTCCGTGGCTTTTTTTTCGCCGAGCCAAATGTTCGACAGCATCTTCATCAACAACTACGTTGACCTGAACGTCAATCCCGTGCTCACGCGCATTGACGGCGTGGCCAGCGCCGACCAAATCGGCCGTGGCCTGTACAGCATGCGTATCTGGGTGGATCCGATGGAGCTGGCTGCGCGCAACCTCACGCCAGCCGATGTGGAGCGCGCCATCCGTTCCCAAAATGTGCAGGCCGCGGGCGGCACGCTCGGCGCCGCGCCCATTCCGGACAGCCAGGTTTTCCAGTACGTCATCACCGGCCGGGGCCGACTGCAGGACGCCGAAGAATTCGGCAACATCATCATCCGCGCCGGCGAAAATGGCCTGGTGCGCATCAAGGACGTGGCGCGCGTGGATCTCGGCAAGTCCGATTATACCATTGAGCGCTTTTTCATGGGCAACCAGCCCGCGGGCATCTCCTTCATTTCCATGTCCAACACGGCCAACGCCCTGGACGTGATGAAGGCCGTGCGCGCCGCCTTGAAGGATCTTGAACCGCAGTTCCCCGGCGATCTGACCTACGAATTCGGCTTTGACGCCACCCTCTATGTAGCGGCCACGCTGAAAGAAATCATCTTCACCATGTGCCTGACCGTGCTGATCGTGGCCCTGGTCACCTGGCTGTGCATGGGCAACTGGCGTTTGGCCCTCATCCCGGTGATCACCATCCCCATCTCCCTGCTCGGCGCCATGATCGTGCTCAACCTGCTCGGCTACACGGCCAACACCATGACCCTGTTCGCCCTCATCCTGGCCACGGGCCTGGTGGTGGACGACGCCATCCTGGTGGTGGAGAACGTCGAGCGCGTCATGCGCGAAGAACGCCTGAACGCGGCCGAAGCCACAAGCCGCTCCATGCGCCAGGTCAGCGGCGCCGTCATCGCCACCTCTCTGGTTCTGTTCTCGGTCTTCCTGCCCTTCACCTTCCTTTCGGGCATGACCGGCGCCCTGTACCGGCAGTTTGGCGTAACCCTCTCGGCCGCCATCTTGTTTTCCACCGTCACGGCCCTGACCTTGAGCCCGGCCTTGTGCAGCCTCTTGCTCCGTGAAGGCCTGCGCAAGAACATGCTGCTCCGTCTGGTCGAGCGTGGCCTGAACATGGCCCGCTCGAAATACAGCCGTGCCGCCACCTGGTTCCTGAAAAAACCCTTCCTGGCTCTGGCCCTGCAGATTCCCATCATCCTCCTGGCCGGGTTCCTCTATCTCGAACGACCCAAAGGCTTTCTGCCCTCCGAGGACATGGGCGCGGTCTTTGTTGACGTAGCTCTGCCCGATGCCGCCGCTCTGGGCCGCACCAACCGCGTCATGGATCAGGTCACGGAAATTCTGCGTACTACACCAGGCGTGGATCGCTTCATCAGCATGTCCGGATCAGGCATGCTTTCCGACGGGGCGGCCAGCAACGCCGGCATGATTACCGCCACACTGACGCCCTGGAACGAGCGCACGGATCCGGCCATGTCCTCCTTCGCCATCGGCCGCCGCTTGCAGGAGCAACTGGCCACCATCCCCGAAGCGAACGTCAACATCATCATCCCCCCCGCCATCCCGGGGCTTGGCCGCACCGGCGGGGTGACCATGTACCTTGAGGCCGTGGCCGGCCAGAACGTGCAACAACTGGCCGAAGCCGTGCGCTCCCTGATCGTGGCCGCCAATGCCGAGTCGTGCGTGGGGCGTGCCTTCGCCAACTTTTCCGCCCAATACCCTCGCCTGTTTCTGGACATCAACCGCGACAAGGCCGAAGCCCTGGGCGTTTCCGTTTCCACCGTCTTCAGCACCCTGCAGAGCCTGTTCAGCCAGCGCTACGTCAACGACTTCAACCTCTACGGCAAGTCCTACCGCGTCTACGTCATGGCCCAGCCCGGCGTGCGCATGAACGAGGACGACATCCTCAATACCCGCCTGCCTTCCGCTTCCGGCGGTCTCGTGCCCCTGCGCTCCTTCGCCACGATCCAGACAGCGGTCGGCGCCAACGTCATTGAGCAGTTCAACCAGTACCTGAGTGCCAAAGTCAGCGCTGTGCCCGCCCCCGGCCACAGCAGCGGCGAAGTCATGGACGCCCTGCGCCGCATCGTGCGCGAGCAGCTTCCAGAGGGGTACGCCGTGGGTTGGGCCGAACTCTCCTACCAGGAATCCCTGGCCGCTTCGCGCGAAGGTCTGATCTTTGCCCTAAGCTTCATCTTCGTCCTGCTCTTTTTGGTGGCTCTGTATGAAAGCTGGATGCTGCCCCCGGCCATCGTCCTCTCCATCGCCATGGGGGCGCTCGGCGCCACCTCGGGCCTCACCCTCACCGGCAGCGAAATCAACATCTATGTGCAGATCGGCCTGGTGCTCCTGATCGGCCTCGCCTCCAAAAACGCCATCATGATTGTCCAGTTCGCCCGCGACCTGCGGGGAGAAGGCTACTCCATCTTCTACGCGGCCCGCCGCGCCTTCCGCCAGCGCTACCGCGCCGTGTTCATGACCACCTTCTGCTTCGTCCTCGGCGTTACGCCCCTCATGCTCGCCTCCGGCGCCGGCGCCGTCAGCCGCCGCCTGCTCGGCGTTACCGTTTTCTCCGGTCTGCTCGCCGCCAGCGCCGTCGGCATCCTCTTTATCCCGTCCTTTTACTTCCTCTGCCAGCGGCAGCGGGAACAGTTCTCGGCCTGGCGCGAGCGGAACAAGACCGCTCGGCTTCAAAGCATAGCACAGGAGGGGCGCGCATGATCGCCTGTATTGAGGGCCAGATTCTGGAAACGGCGGAAAACACGGCAATCGTGATGACGTCCGGCGGTGTGGGCTATGAGGTCTTTGTTCCGGTGCAGACCTTGGCGCGGCTGTCTGGGACAGAAAACACGGCGCGCCTGTTCACGGCCACGGTCGTGCGTGAGGATGCGCTGGAATTATACGGATTTGAAACATGGGAGGAGCGCGAAACCTTCCTGACCCTGATTTCGATCAGCAAGATCGGGCCGCGCACAGGAATTGCGGTGCTTTCGCGCTACCGGCCGGAGGAATTGCGCGGCATCATCGCCTCCGAAGACGTGATGGCGTTGACACTGGTGCCGGGCATCGGAAAAAAGACAGCGCAGCATGTCTTTCTTGAATTGAAGTACAAGCTGAAGATGGGCGACGCGCCGAAGGGCGCGAACATCCCCGACTTTCCGGGATCGGTCTTTTCGGACGCGCTGTACGGCTTGTCCAGCCTCGGCTATTTGGAAAATGAGGCACGGCCGGCACTGACCAAGGTGCTGGCTGCCGAGCCGGATCTGGATGTGACCACGGCCCTGCGCGCGACCTTGAAAGCCTTGGCCAGAGGGCGCTGATGGCGACGAACCCATTGGAAAACCTTGCCATCCACCTCCCAGGGACGCACTCATGATAGACGCGCCGGATGAGCATATCCGCCCCCGGCGGCTTGAGGATTTCATCGGGCAGGAGGAACTGCGCGCGAATCTGCGCGTCTACGTGACCGCGGCGCGCGAGCGCGGCCAGGCCATGGATCATGTGCTGTTCTATGGCAATCCGGGCCTGGGCAAAACGACGCTGGCCTGCATTCTGGCCTCGGAACTCGGGGTGAACATTGTGTCCACGTCCGGGCCGGTACTGGAGCGCAGCGGCGACCTGGCGGCCATCCTGAGCAATCTGGGACGCCACGACATCCTGTTTGTGGATGAAATCCACCGTATGCCCGTTGCCGTGGAGGAAGTGCTCTACCCGGCGCTGGAGGACTTCGCGGTAGATGTGATGGTGGGCCAAGGCCAAGGCCCGGGGGGGGTGCGCACGGTGAAAATCGGTCTGAAGCCGTTCACGCTGGTAGGCGCGACCACACGCATCGGGCTGCTCTCGGCGCCCCTGCGGGATCGCTTCGGAATCATCTGTCGACTGGAAACATATACGCCACGCGAATTGGCACAGGTGGCGCTACGGGCGGCGCGCATCCTGCGGGTGGAGCTGGCCGAGGAGGCCGCGCTGGAAATCGGCCGCCGCTCACGCGGCACGCCCCGCATCGCCAACCGGCTGTTGCGCCGGGTGCATGACTTCGCCACGGTGCGGGGTGCGCAGACCATTACCCGCACGGAAACGGACGAGGCCCTGTCGCGCATGGACATTGACCCGCTCGGCCTGGATCAGATGGATCGAAAACTTCTGGACGTTCTGATCAACCAGTTCGACGGTGGCCCCGTGGGCCTGAAAACCTTGGCCGTGGCCTGTTCGGAGGAAGAGCGCACCCTTGAGGAAATTTATGAACCCTTTCTCATCCAGTGCGGCTTTTTGAAGCGCACGCCAAGCGGACGCGTGGCCACGCCCCGCGCCTATGAGCATCTGCAAAAAAGCTCCGTGCCTGAACGATCGTAGGCGGACTATCTCTATGGATACAATTCGCCTGGGCCGCACCGGCCTTCACGCCACCTCGGTCAGCTTTGGCGCCTTACCCCTACAGCGCGTACCCATGAATGACGCGGTGAAGATTCTGCGCCGCGCCCACGAGGGCGGGATCAATTTTTTTGACACCGCCAGGCTTTATAGCGACAGCGAAGACAAACTGGGCGCCGGCCTTGCGCATGTGCGCACACAAATCATCATCGCCACCAAGACCAAGGGCGGCTCCGCCCAAACCATGGCCGAGGATCTGGAAACCAGCTTGCGCACACTGAAAACCGACTACATAGACCTCTGGCAGATTCACAACCCTGCCGGGGTGCCGCTGCCCGATGACGGCAGCGGCGTCTACGAAGCCATGCAGGCGGCCAGACAATCCGGCAAGGTGCGCTTCATCGGCATAAGCAGCCACCTTACCGGAAATGCCGTTCAGGCGGTGGAAAGTGGCCTGTATGACACGGTGCAGTTTCCGTTCAGCGTGCTTTCCAGCGGAGAGGAGCTGCGTCTGCCGGCCCTGTGTCAGACCGCGGATGTGGGCTGCATCGCCATGAAAGCCCTGGCCGGGGGCTTGGTGCGCAATGTGCCGGCGGCCTTTGCCTTTATGCGCCGCCATCCCAACGTGGTTCCCATCTGGGGTGTGCAGCGCCTGGAAGAACTGGAAGAATTCCTGGCTCTGGAAGCCAACCCGCCGCCGTGGGATGCAGCGCTGGCAGCGGCGGCGAAACAGGAACGCAACGAACTGAGCGGCGACTTTTGCCGGGGCTGCGGCTACTGCCTGCCCTGCCCGGCGGACATTCCCATCCCCATGCTGGCCCGCATGATCCTGCTGCTGGGGCGCAGCCCCTGGAAAACATACTATACCCCTCAAGCCCGGGAAAAATATAACCGGGGAGCAGATTGCTCCCATTGCGGCGCCTGCGCCTCCCGCTGCCCCTACCACCTGGATACCCCCAGGCTGATAGAAACAAACTACCGATTCTACCAGGATTTTTTGAAAGAGAAGGAAATTGCGGGCGAGATATAAGGGGTAATTGCGATTATGGGGCACTCCCAGAAAAGGACTAAGCATGCCGGAAACAACCCTTGAGGCGCGGCTTTTGTCGCATACGCCGAACGCGCTCGCGCTAGCCTATGCCGCGTTCCGGCAATGCTACCACGCGGGCTTTGTTGCCGACATGTGGCCGAAGCTGGTTTCCGGCGAGCTTCCGCGGGAAAAACAGGCAGAATTCGTGGAGGGCGTGCTGGCGTCGGGACACGACAGCCCGATTGAGCACATCAGCTTCACCTTCGCCGTGCAGGGCGTATCGCGCGCCCTGTCGCACCAGTTAGTGCGGCACCGCATTGCCTCCTATTCCCAGCAAAGTCAGCGCTATGTTGACGGCAGCCGTTTCAGCTACATTATGCCGCCGGCCGTTGCCCGCAATGAAATCGCGCGCGCCTCGTTTGAACGCTGCATGAAACAAATCGACGACGCCTACCGGGAATTGAAGGAGACTCTTGAAGCCGGCGGCCGGGGCGGCACAGCGAAGGAAGACGCGCGCTTCGTCCTGCCGCAGGCGGTGGAGACGCGGCTTGTCGTCACCATGAACTGCCGCAGCCTGCATCATTTTTTCGCCCTGCGCTGCTGCGGCCGCGCCCAATGGGAAATCCGCGCCCTGGCGACCGCCATGCTCGCTCTGTGCCGCAAAGCCGTGCCGGAATTGTTCGCCACGGGGGGTGCCGCTTGCGAGCGCTTGGGCTGGTGCCCCGAAGGCGAACGCTTTACCTGCGGCCGCTATCCTCTGCAATCTTGACAAGCAGACTTTTTTTTCGGAGACTTGATGCGGTTTGCGGCTCTTCGCGTCCCGCAGGAAATGGCGTCGCGGGCGCGCGTATCTGAAAATAAGGAGAATGTTCATGAGCATTACGCTGTTTCTGTCCCCGTCGCGCATTCTCAACGGCGCAGGGTCTTTCGCGGAGTTGGGCAAGGAAGTGCTCCGCCTGGGCGGCAAGCGCGTCCTCTTGGTGACTGACCCGGGCATCGTGGGCATCGGCCTCGCGGATCGCACGGTGAAGCTGCTTGAGGCGGACGGTCTGGCTGTGGACATGTTCGCCGAGGTCGAGCCGGATCCGCGTTGCGAAATCACTATGACGGCCGCGGAAAAAGCCAGATCGTTCAAAGCGGACGTGATCGTCGGCCTGGGCGGCGGTTCGGCCTTGGACGTGGCCAAGGTGGCCGCGGTCATCGCCACGAATAACAAGGATGTGCGCGAACTGGTGGGCATAGACAAGGTGGAGAAGCCGGGCATCCGCACCGTACTCATTCCGACCACAGCCGGAACAGGCAGCGAAGTGACCAATATCGCCATTCTTTCCGACGAAATCGCCAAACTCAAGGTCGGCGTGGTCAGCTCGTATTTGATCGCGCATACCGTGCTGCTCGATCCGGAACTGACCTACGGTCTGCCCCCGGGCGGCACAGCGGCCAGCGGCATTGACGCACTCATCCACGCAGTAGAGGCCTACACTTCGGTTCATGCCAACCAGTTGACCGATATGTATGCCGAATGGGCCATCCGCCTGATTGCCCCCAACCTGCGCAAGGCCTGGTGCCGCGGCGACCGCAAAGACGCGCGTGAAGCCATGCTCACCGGCGCATTTTACGCGGGCCTTTCCTTCGCCAATGCCGGCGTGGGCGCGGTGCATGCCTTTGCCTACCCGATCGGCGCGACCTTCCATATTCCGCACGGTGTTGCCAATGCCATCATGCTCTTGCCGGTACTAAAAAAGAACCTGCCCGGCAACCTCGAACGCTACGCCCGCATCGCGGAATTCCTGGGTGAGCCGGTAGAGGGCCTGAACGCCACCCAGGCGGCCTGGAAGGCGGTGGACGCCCTCACCAGCCTGTGCAAGGATATCCAGATCCCGCAGCATCTGCGTGATTTCGGCGTCAAGGAATCCGACGTGCCGGAACTGGCCAAGGCCGTCCTTCTGGTAACGCGCCTGTTGAACAACAATCCACGCCGCATCACCGAAGCCGATGCTGTGGAGATCTACACCGAAGCTCTATAGGAGAATTGATTATGATGACATCCAAGCAATATATCCAGTCGTTGCGCGACCTGCGGCCGCGCCGCATCTATATCATGGGCGAGAAGGTGGACAACGCCGTGGATCACCCGCTGGTGCGGCCGTCCATCAACTGTTGCGCCATGACGTACAAGTTGGCGGAAATGCCCGAGTATACGCACCTGATGACCACCTCCTCCTCGATCACGGGCAAGACCGTGAACCGCTTCACGGACATTTTCAAAAACCGCGAAGACCTCCTGAACAAGGTGAAAATGCAGCGCCTGTGCGGCCGCATGACCGGATCGTGCTTCCAACGCTGCGTGGGCATGGACGCGCTCAACGCCATCTACAGCACCACCTTTGAAATGGACAAAAAGAACGGTTCCGCCTGCCACGAACGATTCAAAAAATTCCTGGCGCAGTGGCAGGAGCACGACTGGACGGTTGACGGCGCCATGACCGACCCCAAGGGCAACCGTGGCTTGGCGCCCTCGGCCCAGGCCGACCCGGATCTCTTCCTGCGTGTGGTTGAACGCCGCAAGGACGGCATCGTGGTGCGCGGCACCAAGATCCACCAGACCGGCGCCCTGAATTCGCACCAGATCCTGTGTATGCCCACCCAGACCATGCGCCCGGAAGACAAGGATTACGCCGTGACCTTCTCCGTGGCCGCGGACGACCCGAGCATCATCTACATTTACGGCCGCCAGGCTTCCGACACGCGTAAACTGGAAAAGACCAAAATTGATGCGGGCAACATCAATTACGGCGGCCAGGAAGCCATGATCATCTTCGACGACACCTTCATCCCCAATGAACAGGTTTACATCGACGGCGAAGTCGAATTCTCCGGCATGCTGGTGGAGCGCTTTGCGGGCTACCACCGCCAGTCCTACGGCGGCTGCAAGTCCGGCAACGGTGACGTTCTGATCGGTGCGACCCAAGCCATCGCCGAATATAACGGCGCGGCCAAGGCCTCGCACGTAAAGGACAAAATCATCGAGATGGTGCACTTGAACGAAACCATCTATTCCTGCGGCATCGCCTGCTCGTCAGAGGGCAGCGCCACGGTTTCGGGCAACTACCTGATTGACCTTCTGCTGGCCAATATCTGCAAGCAGAACGTGACCCGCTTCCCGTACGAAATCGCGCGCCTGGCCCAGGATATCGCGGGCGGCCTCATGGTCACCCTGCCGTCCGATGCGGACTTCGCCTCATCGGAAATCGGCCACTGGTGCAGGAAATATCTGGCCGGCGACGCCGCCTTCCCGGTCGAACACCGCCAGGCCATGCTGCGCCTGATCGAGGCCATGACGCTCGGTTCCATCGGCGTGGGCTATCTGACCGAATCCATGCACGGCGCCGGTTCGCCCCAGGCGCAACGCATCATGATCTCGCGCCAGTCGGATCTTGAGTCCAAAAAGAAACTCGCCCGCCGCATCTGCGGCATTGATCCGGACGCCATGCTGCCCGGCTAGGGCCGTATGCCCCGCGTCCAGGTAATGTATTGCGGCGGCTGCCGTGAGGCATACGACCGAAAGGAATGGCTCGGACACCTGCACGGCCTGCTGCGTGAGCGCCTGCAAGACGATGTGGAGTTCTGCCATGCCCCCTGCCCGGATGGCGCGATGCGCTTGATCCTGTTCGGCTGCACGGCCGCCTGCTTGGCGCCGGACAAGTCGGCCGCCGCGTCCGGCGTGCCCGAGCACTCTATCGGGCCGGACGGCTATTTTGACGGCGTCACGCGCACTGTCGAGGAAATTGCCCGCACTATCGCCAGAGAACTACAAGGAGCTGAACAATGAGTTGGAAAGAGCACTATGCGTCGCGCAGCGTCAGCGCGGCCGAGGCGGTCGCCCATATTCAATCCGGCTGGCGCCTCGCCACAGGCCACGCCACAGGCTCGCCCGAAACGCTGGTCAACGCGCTGGTTGACCGGGCCGCATCCCTGCGCAACGTGGAAATTGTGCACATGGTGGCCATGAGCAAAGGTAAATACTGCGATCCGGAATACCAGGACGCCTTCCGGCATGTGGCGATTTTCGCGGGCGGCATAAGCCGTCAAGCGATCCGCGACGGTCGGGCCGAAATGGTGCCTCGCTTTTTCAGTGAAATCCCCTCCTTGTTCACGGACGGATCCCTGCCCCTGGATGCGGCGCTGATCATGGTTTCGCCCCCGGACAAGCACGGCTTCGTCAACTTGGGCGTTTCCGTGGACTATACGCTTGAAGCGGCACGCTCGGCCAAGTGCGTGATCGCCGAAGTCAGCCCCCGCGTGCCGCGCATTCCCGGCATCGGCTCACTGCACGCCAGCGAAATAGACTGGTTCGTAAATACCGACGCTACGCTGATCGAGCTTCAGCCGCCAAAAATCGGCGACATCGAACAACGCATCGGCGGACATGTGGCCTCGCTGGTCAGGGATGGCGACTGCCTGCAACTCGGCATCGGCGCCATTCCCGACGCCGTGCTCACCTTCCTGCCCGACAAGAAGGATCTGGGCATCCATTCCGAGATGATCTCCGACGGCGTCATGCACCTGGTGGAACAGGGCGTGGTCACGGGCCGGAAAAAAACGATCCATCCCGGCAAGATCATCATCACGTTCGCCATGGGCACGGAGACGTTCTACCAGTGGCTGGATGAAAACCAGCATGTGGAAATGCACCCGGTTGACTATGTGAACGATCCCTTCGTGGTTGCGCGGAACGACAACCTGGTATCCGTCAATTCGGCCATCAGCGTGGACGTGCTCGGCCAGGTGGCGGCCGACATGATGGGGCCGCAGCAATTCAGCGGCGTGGGCGGTCAGGTGGATTTCGTGCGCGGCGCGGTGCGTTCCAAAGGTGGCCGCAGCATTATCGCCATGCCGTCCACGGCGGCCAAGGGCACGGTTTCGCGCATCTGCGTCGCGCTTGAGCGCGGTCAATGCGTGACCACTTCGCGCTATGACGTGGACTACGTGGTCACCGAGCACGGCATCGCCCATTTGCGCGGCAAAAACGCCCGCCAGCGTGCCGGGCTGCTCATCAATATCGCTGAACCGCAGTTCCGCGAACAGCTTCTGCGTGAAACCGTCGAACTCTTCGGCTGGCAGCCCGAAGGCGTGAACCTCTAGTGGGGTAGGTCATGTGGAAAACCATACTGTTTGAACGGCCGCAGGAAGGTGTGGCGCTTCTGACCGTCAACCGGCCCGAGGCCATGAACGCCCTGAATTCCCAAGTACTGCGCGACCTTGAAGAGGCCGTGGCCGCCATCCGGGCCGACGCCTCCATTGAAGTGGTCATTCTCACCGGCGCCGGGCCGAAAGCCTTCGTGGCCGGCGCGGACATCGCCGAAATGGCCGTTATGACCGCGGAACAAGGCCGGGCCTTCAGCGACTTCGGACACCGGGTCATGTCCGCTCTGGAAAACCTTGATGCGGTGGTCATCGCCGCTGTCAACGGCTTTGCCTTGGGCGGCGGCAATGAACTGGCCCTGGCCTGCGACATCCGCGTGGCCGCGGACAGCGCCCAGTTTGGCCAACCGGAAGTGTCCCTGGGC
>Ga0082212_10004566_pt1 | contig 19134 bp, 17 predicted proteins | sample TergutNt197P3_FD_71548 | JGI IMG/M metagenome (GOLD analysis project Ga0082212, IMG submission 71548) | Neocapritermes taracua P3 segment gut microbial communities from Petit-Saut dam, French Guiana - Nt197 P3 | ecosystem: Host-associated > Arthropoda: Insects > Digestive system > Gut ... | reverse complement strand
GGCGAAAGAGGGCACGTCCCAAGCCGCACACAGGGTACGCACAAAACGCTGGTCGGCGTCAGCCGCCGCGCCGCGCAGGCCGTGGTGGAAATGCGCCGCGCCTAACCCTGCTAGTCGGCCCTGATCGCGCCATTCCACGCACATATGCAGCAACGCCACGGAGTCCGCGCCGCCGGATACCGCGCACAAGGCTTTAGCATCGGGCGGAAGGTTCAAAAGCGTCATAAATCGTCGTGCCGCCAGTCTACCTCGAAGAAGCGCGTATAGCGTTTGTTCCAGCCCAGCCGGACGCGCCCGGTGTCGCCGTGGCGGTTCTTGCCGATCAGCAGCTCCATTTCGTCGTCGCCAGGCCCCTCGCCGTCTTCGCCGCGCACGGCTTGGATAAACAGCACCACGTCGGCGTCCTGCTCGATGGAGCCGGAGTCGCGCAGGTCGCTGAGGGTGACTTGGTCGCGGCTCCCGGCCGGCGCGCGCCGCAGCTGGGACAGGCACAGCACGGGCACGTTCAGCTCCTTGGCCATGATCTTCAGCGAGCGCGAGATATCGCCGACCTCGGTGTTGCGGTTGTCATAGCGTTTGCCCGGCGTGCCGTGCATCAATTGCAAATAGTCGATGATGATCATGCCGAGGTTTTTTACGCGACGGCACTTGGCCTTCATTTCCTGCACGCTGATGTCGGCGTTGTCGTCAAACTGGATCGGCAGGCGGGCCAGCGCGGACGCCGCCGCGCCGAGGCGGTCAAACTCCGGGTCTGACAGCGAGCCGCGCAATAAGCTGGTTGCCTCGATCTCCGCCTCGCCGGAGAGCATCCGCGCGGCCAATTGGTCGCGGCTCATTTCCAAGGAAAAGAACGCCATCGTCTTTCCGGCAAAGCGCGCGGCGTGCGCCGCGATGTTCAGCGCCAGGCTCGTTTTGCCCACGCCGGGCCGCGCGGCCAGAATGATGAAGTTGCTGTCCATCAGCCCGCCGAGCAGGCTGTCAAGCGTGGGGAAGCCGCTGGGCACGCCGGGCAGGCGGCCCCCGGCCTCGTACATGGCGCGGACGTGCTGGAGTACCTGCGTCAGCACCTCCGGGATCGGGGTCAGCGTCCGCGGGAACTGGTGGGAGCGCAGGGAAAAGAAGCGCGCCTCCGCCGCGTCGATCACGTCGGCGGCCTCCTCCTCGCCGGCCGCGGCCATCGCGGTGATGTCGGCGGCGGTGTCGAGGATTTGGCGGCGCATACTGTGTTCCTTGACGATCTCGGCGTAATGGCGGACATGCGCCGAGGAGGGCGTGTCGGTCATCAGCCGGTGGAAGTAGTTGCGGCTGTCCGGCTCCTTGTACACGCCGCGTGTTTTCATCGCGTCCAGCGCGGTCACCGGGTCGATCAAATCCCCGGCGGCAAACATCGCGTACAGCGTATCGTAGATGTCGCGGTGGACGGGCAGGTAGAAGTCGTCGCCGCCCAGCAGCAGGGACGTTTCCTCGATACAGCGCGCGTTCAGCAGAATGGAGCCCAGCACGCCCTGCTCGGCTTCCACGCTATGCGGCTGATGGCGCAGCTCGTCCATGGTCTACTCCTTCGGCGGCACGACTTCGACCTTTAACAAGGCCGAAACCTCATACCCCAGCTTGCATTTCAGCTGATACACGCCATGGTTCTTGATCGGCTCGGGCATGACCAGGCTCTTCTTATCCATTTCGACGCCGAACTGGGCTTTCAGCGCCGCGGCGATCTCGGCGTTGGTGACCGCGCCGAACAGACGCCCGCCTGTCCCGGCCTTGGCCTCCAGAATGACGTTGCAGGTCTTCAACTTCTCGGCGGCGGCTTTGGCCGCCTCCTTCTCCTTGGCCAGGCGGTCGGCCTTGGACTTCTCGCGCTGCGTATACTCATTCAGGGCGTCCGGCGTCGCCTCGACGGCCAGCTTGCGCGGCATTAAGTAATTGCGCGCGTACCCGTCGGACACATTGACTAAATCCCCGCGCTTGCCCTGCCCGGAAACGTCCTGCTGGAGGATGACTTTCATGGGGAACTCCCCTTCCTAATATTCCTTTGGTTTTGTATTGATGATGATTTTTTCGCATTTGTCACAGCAATGACCGGTGATTTGAAATTGCGCGAGAGAATAACGGGCGTCAATACAACCTTTTTCCGTAAACACTTTATCGGATACGTTGAGTTTTTCACCGTCGTTTTGCCAGCGCACCTTCATCCGCCCGTCGCCGATCAACGCGCCTTTGGTCATTTCATTTTCGCAGTACGGACAATTCATGGGAATTTCCCTCTCTTTCCATTTCAACTATACTATCACCATAAAACCGTTATCCAGCGGTTATTATAACACAACCATCCCGCCCATTCAAGGCGTTTGGGCTTGGCTCTCGGCGTAAAAGCCCTCGATCACCTGTACCAGACGCCTTGACACCTCGTGCAGGTCGGCGTCTTTCAGTTGCGCGCCGGCCATGGCTTGGTGGCCGCCGCCGCCGAGCTTTTCACAGATGACCTGTACATTGAAATCGCCCATGCTGCGGGCGCAGACGATGGTTTCCCCCGCATCCGAGGGGAAGATCACGAACGACGCCGCCACGCCGCTGACCGTCAGCAGCTCGTCGGCGGCCTGCGCCGCCACGGTGCGGTCGACCGGGGTCTCTATCACGCTCATGGCGCAGTCCGGGCCGACCATGCGCGCCTCCCGGATGATCTCGTGGCGCAGGACGGTGCTGTCCAAATCGTTCTGGAACAGCTTCTTGACTGCCACGGTGTCCGCGCCCGCGCCGCGCAGGAAGGCGGCGGCCTCGAACGTCGACACGCCGGTGTGCAGCGTGAAATCCTTGGTGTCCAGCACGATGCCGGCCAGCATGGCCCCGGCCTCCGCGCGCGTCATGTCGCCCGGCTCGCAGATGTAGCGCATCAGCTCCGCGGCCAGCTCGCAGGCCGAGGACGCGTACGGTTCATGGAAGTTCAAGTCCGCGTTGCTGATATACGTGGCCGCGCGGCGGTGATGGTCGATGACCGCCACGCGGTTGACCGTTTGCAGCAGCGACGGGCTTTCCACGATCTCCGGGCGGTTGCAGTCCACCACGACCAGCAGCGTCTCGGCGTCGGCGTGCAGCAGGGCGGCCTGGCTGTCGATAAACACGCCCTGATACTCCGGCGTACCGCGCAGCGTGCCGATCAGCTTGCGCGCGGGGCTGCGGCCCTCCTCGACGACGATGAAGACCGGCGTGCCGCACTTACGGGCAACGCACGCGATGCCCGCCGCCGCGCCGATGGTGTCCACGTCGGCCGCGGCGTGCCCCATGACCATCACCTTTGTGGAGCTGGTGACCAGCCTGGCCAGCGTGCTGGCCATGATGCGGCTCTTGACCTTGGTGCGCTTTTCGACCTCTTTGGAATGGCCGCCGAAGAACTCGAAGTTGTAGCGGTGCTTGACCACGGCCTGGTCGCCGCCGCGCGACAGGGCCATGTCGATGGCCAGCGAGGCGAATGTGAACGCCTCCAGCAGGTTCTCGCAGTCGCGCCCGATGCCGATGGACAGCGTCACGGGGATGTCCGACGCGCCCTTGATATCGCGCATGTCCTCCAGCACGGAGAATTTCTTCTCCTGAAAGCCGGCCAGATACCGTTCCTCGAAGACAAACAGGTACTTGTCGCGGTCATACTTGCGCAGCACGCCCCGCGCCGGGTCGGCCCAGCCGGAAATCTTTTCGTTGATGGCAGCGTGCAGGGTGCTTTGCTTGGCGTCGGTGACGTTTTTCATGATCTCGTCAAAATTGTCGATCAGCAGGATGGCGACCACCGTGCGGCTCAAGGCGGCCTCGCGCCGCAGCTCGACGACCTCGGTGATGTCGCGGAAATACAGCGTGCCCATCAGCCCGCGCCCGTCGCGCGCGCCGGAGCGGACGATGTTGCCGGAAACGGTCAGCACGCGCCCGCGCACCGTGACCTCGCCGGGCCGCTCGCTCTTGCCCTCCAGCAGCCAGCGCAGGTCAAAATCGGGGATCACGTCGCCGACGTGCGTTTCAAACAGATGCTCCCGCTCGCCGGTCAGCTCGGTAAAGCGCGGGTTGCACCATAAAATCTCGCCGGTGTCCACGCGCACGACGACCATCGGCAGCGGGTAGTTGATCACGGAGTCCTTCGAGGCCGAGTCGAGGTTGTCGGCGATCTGGTCGAAATAGCGGGCCAGGTTCCGCCGCCGGTGGATCACGGAGCGGGCGTAGCCGATATACAGCAAAATCACTGCCGCGCCCTCGATGGCCGCCACCAGCGGCTCGAAGAACGCCGTGGAAATGGCGAACAGGATCAGCACAAGGAAAAACAGCCGCATCCCCGGCTCCAGCATACGGCGGACCCGCGTCCGTTTCTTCATTGGCGATCCTCCTTTGGTTTGTGGGGAACTTTGTTTAATCCTCAGTCGGCTTCGCCGACAGCTCCTTTGGGAAAGGAGCCTTGGGGGCTGCGTTTGCGGAGGGCGGAAAGCACGCCTTTGACGCTGCCTTTTTCGAGCGGCTGCTGCATTGGCGCGAGGTCGTAGTGGATCGTCGCGTACAGCAGGACCAGCGCGAAGTAGAAACCGCCCGTGACCGTGAAGAACACATGCCCGGCCAGCAGCGCGTAACTGCCCACCGCGCCGAGTGAGATCATCGCGCAGTAGCCGTCAAAGTCCCACCGCCGCAAAAACGCCGCCGTCACGCGCCAGATTTGGCGCACATAGGGCAGGCAGAAGAAAAACAGCCCCAAAAAACCGTAAAACAGGAATATCTCGCTGATGTCCATCTCAATGACCCGCAGGCGCGAGCCGCGACCCAGGCCAAACAGCCACGTGACCGGGAGCCCGCTGCGCCACTCGCGGATGTTGTAGTTCAGCAACCCCACGCGGCCCGACAGCAGACGGCCCAAGAGCGAGTCCTTTGAGCCCATCGCCTCCCGCTCCGACTCCGTCATCCGGTTGATCAGCTCCTGCGGGATCTCGTGCGTCGTCGTTACGTAGTACGTTTGCAGCGACACCGCCTTGTCGATCACCTGCCCGATGCGCCCGCCGGTGGCCCAGCCCATGCCGACATAGACCAGCGCGGCGACCCCCATCACGCAGACCATCGTATAGAACCGCGCCAGGCGCTTGAAACGGATCGCCTCGATCAGCCCGTACAGCAGCAGCAGCGCGAGGCTCAGGCCGATCCCGGCGAACGCGGTCTTGGTCCCGATCAGCAGCAGCGAGTTGATCGCCAGCGCGGGCGGCAACATCCGCAGCAGGTCGCGCAGGCGTTTGGGGCCGTTCATCAGCCGCGCCAGCGCGTCGCGCAGCGTGAACGGCAGCAGCGCCATCAGGATCGCCGTGGCTTCGTTGCCGGAGAAAAAGAAGCCGCGGACCCCGGTGGTCCCGAAGAAGTTATAATAGGAGCTGGCGTAAATGTCCAGCGCGAAGGTCAGAAGGATCGAACCGGCCACCCAGGACGTGGCCCAGACAAACAACCGGTTCAGCAGGGCCAGACGCGTCTCCTTGTCGCCGTACCGCCGCTCCAGCACATGCCAGAACACCGCGAACGCGGCGAGGTTGTAGATGAATTTCGCCGCGTACTGAACATCCGCGAACAGCTCGATATCGCGCCCGGCCATCAGCTCAGCGGCCACGCTGAGCAGGGCGGCCAGACCAACGGGCAGCATGACCCACACCGCGCCCCAATCGCGCCGCGCCAGCACGTACAGCACCATGACCCCCAGCACCGCCATGCGGGCCATCAGCGACACCGTCAACGACGCGGGCAGGCCCAGCGTGATATCGTTGTTCATCATATAGCCCGTGATAAAGTCCAAAAACGGGTTGATAAACAGAAACACGATCAAGCCCCGGTCAACATGGGCGAGGAGCTTATCCGTCCCGGGCCGCAAAGTGTCCGTCATAGGGGGTTCCTCCTGCAAAGCGGATGAATTTTGCCTATTATACCATGGTAAGCGCCGGGGGGCAAGTGAAATGCGTTTACCGCGCCGCGGCTGACGCGTGCAAGCGCAAAATCCAGTAGGGACGGACCACCCCCGGTCGTCCCGCATTTGGGATAACGGGCTGTCGCCCGCAGGCGGCTGAGGATTTCTCCCGCAGGGCACAGATAACCCCGCCCCGGCAAGGCCCAAAACCTTGCCCGGGCGGCCCTTGTCCATTTTCCCCAAATCATCCCTTTGTACCCTCGCATTTTGCCGCAATTTGTCTAAAACCAAGAAACCGTAAGCCCTGATAGGAACATTACGGTAAACAGCCCGGATTTTTACTTTGCTTAGTTACCAATCTGTAATTGTTTTTCAGCCCCCTCTTGGGGTATAATAGTGCCTGGGCAAAGAGCGCCGGCGGAGTGCGGTCCGTTGCGCCCCGGCGCTTGATATGGTATAATCAACGACATACAGCACACCACGGACAGGGGGGAGATACCCATGGGCAACGGGAAATCCGTCACCGCGAAGCTGCCGGGGGCAGCGCCTGCCACGGGGGCGGCGTCTGCCACGGGGGCAGCGTCTGCCGCTGCGGCGGAGACGGCCGCCGGGACCGCCAAACGCTGGCTCAAGCCGGTGCGCGTCGGCCTGCTCGCGCTGACCGGCGCGGTGTTTGCCGCCGCGCTTGGGCTGTCCCTGTACGGCCTGTACGGGTATGACCGTATTTATAAAGGCGTCTCTTACGACGGGATGGACCTGTCCGGCATGACACGGCAGGAGGCCGCTTCCGCGCTGTCGGCGTATGTGCTGTCAAAATCGCAGTATCCCGACGAAACGCTGAACATTTATATCGACGACTATGAGCTGGCTTTCGGGGCCGGCAATACCGGCGCGCGCGTCGTGTTGGATTCCACCGCCGAGGAGGCCGCCGAGGCCGCCTACCGGGCCGGACGCCGGGGCAATTATTTTGCCCGGCTTGGGGCCCTGCTCTCCCGGCGCGGGACCGAGCTGGAGATCGGCGGCGCGGGGGACGTCTACATAGACAAAGAGTTAATTTTTGGCTTGCTTTCGGAAGTCACGCAGCAGATCAACGTCCCGGCCGTCCCGATGGGGATGGAGCGTGACGGCGACACGCTGACCTTCACGCGCCCGCGCACGGGGCGTTTTATAGACCCGCTGCCGATCGCGGACTTGATCGCGCTCCGTCTGGAAGAGTGTGATTTCGCCGCGCTGCATTTTTCATCCGACGACGTGAAACCCGAGGGGCCGGACTTGGACGCCGTACGGGCGGACGTGTACGAGCCCGCGGCGGACGCGGTGGTGGCCGGTACGCCGGAGACGGGCTACAGCGTCCAGCCGCACCAAAGCGGCACGGACGTGGACCTGCAGCCGGTGCGCGTCTGGCTTAACGACCCCGCAGGGCCGGATACCCTCAGCGTCACGCTGACGCACACGGAGCCGTCCGTCACGCAGCAGATGCTGCTGGACCTCCTGTTCCGCGACGAGCTGGGCCGCGCGCAGACGGATTACGCGGGCTCCTCGTCCAGCCGCAAGCACAACATCGCGCTGACCTCGTCGTCCTGCCATGAGTGGATATTGCTTCCGGGCCAGCAGTTTTCCTTCAGCGCGGCTGTGGGCGCGATCACGGAAGCCAACGGCTATCAGAAGGCCGGCGGCTATGTCGGCGGGGAACTGGTGGATGACGTCGTCGGCGGCGGCATCTGTCAGGTGTCTTCCACGATCTATCACGCGGCCTTGCTGGCGGACTTGAAGATCGCGGAACGCCACGCGCACTATATGACGGTGGCGTATATCCCGCTGGGGCTGGACGCGACGTTTTACGATGTCAGGGGCGGCCCGGACTTGATTATCGAGAACGACAAGACCTACCCAATCCAAATCCTGGTGACTGCCGACGGGCGCAAGAACACCGTCACGATCAAGGGGACGAAGGAAAACGACTATAAGGTCACGATGGAGCGCAACGTGCTGACCGAGACGCCGTTTGAGACGACGGTCACGACCAACCCGGGGTTGCCGGCCGGTTCGGAGGTCCAGACCGTGGCCGGGCATACGGGGTACAGGGTCGAGACGTACCGGGTGCTGACCGACCCGGCGGGCAACGTCATCAGCCGCACGAAGGAAGCGACCAGCAACTACCGCCGCGTCAACGCGGTCGTGGAGCGCGGCCCGCCGCTGCCGGATCAAACGCCCGCGCCGGAACCAACGCCGACGCCCACACAGGAGCCTGACCTTCCGGTCATCCAGCCCGGGCCGCTCCCCACGGAGGAGCCGGTAAACACACCGGAGCCGACATCAGAGCCAACGCCGGAGCCGACCTCCGCACCCGCGACGCCGGAGCCGGAATCCACACCCTGGCCCGCGCCGGAGCCGACGGCCCAGCCGGAAGCGGAAACATAATCAAAGAAGCTAACGCTTGTGATGACAGGGTTTGAGGTTTTAAGCAAATGAAACAGGCTATCAAAAGGTATACCTTTTGATAGCCTTTAGAATTGCTAGGATTTATCAGGAGTATAGCACGATTTATGGGGAAAGTCAAGACTTTTTGAAAAGGTTTTTTTCGGAGGGGGCTTTTTGCAAAAGGTATACCTTTTGATAGTAGCCTATCTTGAATTTGGAGGTACGTCATGTTCTGTCGAAAATGTGGGAAAGAAATGGGTAATACGGACACGTGCTGCAAAGACTGTGGGGCCAATGTCACTGAGGGATCACCGCCACCTCAACAAATATCCTCAGCTTATTCAGGGGGATCAAGCGCGGATGAAGCAAAAAGCAAGACTGCTAAAAATGTTGTTAAAGGATGCGCGCTCGGGCTGTGCGTGCTATTCTTTATTTTGCCGCTTGTACAATGCAGCCATTATACTGAATTGACTGCTTCAGGATGGGAAATCGCCACTGGCACAGGCGATATGTACGAAATGTCAAGAGCAAGTGCTAACCCACTTGTTTTTGCGTTGGTAATCATGCCCGCTATTTTGGCGGTGCTGGCGTTTGCCAATAAGCCGTTCTCCATATTACGCAATGCTTCCCTAGGTGGTTTGGCAACTAAATTTTTATTCATAATGGGCGCATATATAATGCTTAACACAGACGATTATAAGGGTTACTTTAGCTTGACTGGCTTCAATTTGCTTGTGTTAGCCATATATATAGGATTATGTGTATTCACACATAACTACATAAAGTATGATGACGCTCAGTGGTATGCCACAAAAGCAAAACGACAATTTATGAATCATAACATCCCTCCCAAAATATGCGAGAAATGCCATGCTTCCTATGCCAGCGATGTGAGTAGCTGTCCCAAATGCGGGTTTAGACCTGCGGGAGCCGGAGGGTTCAATCCTACCCATCGTTCATCTTGGATTTGTGAAGGATGTAATACTCGGAATGATTCCAGTCAGTTCTTCTGTAAGGATTGTGGAGCAATTAAGTGAATAAATCCAAAAATCAGGCAGAGGTGAAAACATATTTCTCCCCTCTGCCTTTTTCCTTGCGCAGTCTGTCAAAAGGTGCTACAATACAACAAAGCTACCACTCCTTAACACTAGGGGGCGTTTACATGAAAGAACTCTATGTCTCGCAGGCCGCGCTGAAAACCAATCTGAGCGTGGTGCGCGCCAAAGCGCCGGGGCTGAAGCTGATCGTCAGCCTGCGGAGCGACGCCCATGGGCTGGGGCTGATCCCCACCGCGCGGTTTCTGTATGACGAGGGCGTCCGCTTCTTTGCCATCGGCGACACCGCCGACGCCGCGCGCCTGCGGGAGGAGGGCTTCTCGGACGTCGAGCTGCTGCTGACGCGCTCCACCTCCGACCCCGCCGAGATCGAGACATTGCTGGACCTGAACGTGATCGCCACCGTGGGCAGCCAGGAGGCCGCCGTCGCGCTGTCCGGCATCGCCGACCGGCGCGGCACGGTCGCCGAGGCGCATCTGCGCGTCGACACCGGATGCGGCGCGTACGGCTACGCCCCCTCGGAGGCCGATAAGATCGCCGCGGTGTTCCAATACATGAAGGGCATCGCCGTCAGCGGCCTGTACACCCAGTACGACCCCGCCGCCTCGCGCAAGGCGCGCCGTTCGCAGGCCCGCGCGTTTCAGGAGGTGCTAAACAAGCTCCGCGGCGCCAAGCTGGAGACGGGCCTCGTCCACGCCGCCGGTTCTTCCGTGCTGCTGACCGACAGCGGCGGCAAGGAGCCGCTGCCGCTGTTTGACGCCGTGCGCGTCGGCTCCGCGCTGACCGGGCACGTGTCGGGCCGGACAACCGGGCGCAAGACGGGCCTTGTGCCCGCCGCCAAGCTGAAAAGCCTCGTCGCCGAGGCTTGCTGGCGGCCCGCCGGGTCCATGCTGGACGGCAAACGCCTGAAAACCGCCGTGCGCGTCGGGATCATCCCGATCGGGACCGCCGACGGGCTGGGCGTGTCCGCGCCGCCCGCCTCGCGCCGCGAGCTTCTGGCCAAATTCCGCAGCCGCTGGTTCCATACCGGCCCCGTCCTGCGCATGGCCGACGGCAAGCGCCTGCCGCGCATGGGGCCCGCCGGGCCGGACTTCGCGGCCATCCGCATCGACCACTTGCCGGTCAACGTGGGCGACGAGGTCTACGCCGACGTAAACCCTATATATTGCCCCAGCGCCCCCCGCCGGCATACCAGATGATGTTTCACGTGGAACATGATCCGCCAAAACCAGACACGCTGACCGCGGCGTTGGAGGCCCTGTCGGGCGAGGGGCATCACCGCTTCCATATGCCGGGGCACAAGGGCGTCCTGCCGCCCCCGTTTGACGCAATCGCCCGCGTCGACATGACGGAGCTGGAACGGACCGGAAATCTGTACGCCGGGCGGGACGGCCCGATCCGCCGCGCCGAACGGCGCTGCGCGCAGCTATATCACGCCGCGTCGGCGCAGTTCCTGACCGGCGGCGCGACGCAGGGCGTATTTGCCCTGCTGGGCGCGTTTGCCCGGCCCGGCGATACGGTCGCCGTTGACCGCGGCTGTCACCGCAGCGTCTATGCCGCGATGGCGCTGCTGGACTTGAACCCGCACTACCTGACGCGCGAGAGCCTGCATCCGTGCGGCGTCGGCGCGCCGCTGGAGCCGTCGCCGCTGCCGGAAGAAACGGCCTGCGTGGTGCTGACTTGCCCGACGTATTACGGCGTGCGGTCGCCGGACCGCGACTGGCGTACCGCCTCGGGACGGCCTGTCCCGGTGCTGGCGGACGCGGCGCACGGCGCGCACCTGCCGTTTTTGCCGCGTGGCGCAAACCCTTTGGACGGCGCGCGCGCCGCCGTATGCTCGGCGCACAAGACCCTGCCCGCGTTGGGACAGGCGGCCTTTTTGCTGTTAAGCGACCCGGCGGACGCGGACAAGGTTCGTCATATGACCGCGCTGTTCGGGACCGCCTCGCCGTCGTTCCCGATCTTGGCGTCGATGGATGACGCCTTCGCCGCGCTGGAGCGGGACGGCCCAGCGCGCTGGGCCGAAACCGCCGCCTGCGCCGGCACGCTGCGCGCCGAATGTCCGGGACTGCTTGCCCCAACGCCGGATGTACCGCTGGATACCGCGCGCCTGTGCCTCTGCACCGGAAACGGCCACGGCGACGCGGCGCGCTTAGAGCGGGAGCATGGCATCCTGTGCGAGATGGCCGACGCGAATAACATTGTGTTGATCCTGACCCCCAACGACCCCCCGGAAAGCCTCCGTACCCTGCGCCGCGCGCTGCATACGCTGGGGAAGGACGCGCCCCCCTATACCAAACGTCTCCCACCGCCGCCGCTGCCCAAGCAAGTCCTGACGCCCCGCGAGGCTTTGTTCACGCCTTGCGGACCTGTCCGTATTGACGCCGCCGCAGGGCGCGTAGCGGCCCGCGCCATCGCGCCGTTCCCGCCGGGCGTCCCGCTTGTGGCCCCCGGAGAGGTCATCGACAAATTGCATATCGAAATTCTCAAAGAGTTGTGGTATGATAGAGAAGACATTGTGGTAACCGACTGTTAAGGAGGGTCAAGCGATGAAACTGCTGCTTGCCATTCTGAACCATGACGACGCGCATACTGTCATCAAGCGCCTGACGGAAGCCGGGTTCCCCGTGACGAAGCTGGCGACCACCGGCGGCTTCCTGCAAGCCGGGAACGTCACGATCCTGCTGGGGCTGGAGGATGAAAAGGTCAAGAACGCCCTCGAGGTCATTGAAGAGTACTCCAACTCCCGCCGCCAGGTCATCCCCACCACCAGCGAAATGGGGCTGGGTTTCTACTCCGCGATGCCGGTCGAGGTCACTGTCGGCGGCGCGACGGTCTTTGTGCTGAATGTCGAAAGCTATCAGAAATACTAGCCTGCCGCTCTTGGCGCAGTCGACGGTCGTCGAGGGCGGGGAGCCGGCGTTGGGACGCCTTTTGGCCGCGTCGGCGTTGTGCGGCAGCAACCCGCCCTGCCGCGCTGGGGATGAAGGTGCGCCGCTGTGTGAGCAATGCCGCCGCGCGCTGGACGGCGACCACCCCGACTTGATGACCCTGGACGCCTCAATCGGTAAGGATCAGGCCGAGCGTGTCCGCGCCATGCGCGCGTCCGCGCTGACCAGGCCCTTTCTGTCCGACCGCAGCGTGTTTGTGATCGAACACGCCGAGGGCCTCAGCGAAACGTCGCAGAACGTGCTGCTGAAGGTGATGGAGGAGCCGCCGGACTACGCGCGCTTTATCCTGCTGACCTCGCGCGCGGAAGCGTTGCTGCCGACAGTGCGCAGCCGGTGCGCGGTATACCGTCTGCAAACCCAAGATACCGGAGAAGCGGACGCCGGGGAAGCGGACAAGCAGTCCGCGCGCCTGCTGGAAGCGATGGAGTCCGAGCTGGAAGCCTGCCGCATGGTGATGGGCTGGACGCGGATGCCCCGCGAGGACTTTGCCCGGCTGACTGAGGCTTTGCTGGCGCAAACCGTGGAGGGCATCGCCAGCGGGCGGGGCGACACCGCGCGTTTGTACCGGCTGGCCGATACCCTGCGCGACATTTTAGACGAGCAGATCCGCAATGTATCCGTTTCCGCGTCGTGCGCGAAAATACTGGCGGTTCTTCCTGCCGCCAACTAAACACGAGAGGACTGTTGCCCTTTTGACAACCGTAATCGGCGTCCGTTTCCGCAAGGTCGGGCGCGTGTATGACTTTGACCCCGGCGGACTGGACTTGGAGCGGGGGACCCCCGTGATCGTCGAGACGCAGAAGGGCTTTGAGTACGGCGAGTGCGCCGGGCCCCCGCGCGAGATCGAGGACGAGCAGATCGTCCCGCCGCTGCGCAAGGTCCAGCGCGTCGCCACGCCGGAGGACCGCGAGTCCGTACTGCGCTACGAAGCCAAAGAAGATCAAGCCGCCGAAACCTTCCGCAAGCGCGTCGAAAGCCACGGGCTGGTCATGAAGCTGGTCGATGTGGAGTACGCGTTTGACGGCTCGCGCCTAGTGTTCTATTTTACCGCCGACGGGCGCGTGGATTTCCGCGAACTGGTCAAGGATTTGGCCGGGGTGTTCCGTATGCGCATCGAACTGCGGCAGGTCGGCGTGCGCGACGAGGCGAAGATGGTCGGGGGCTTGGGCATCTGCGGGCGTCCGTTCTGCTGCGCGTCGTTCCTCAGCGAGTTTGCCCCGGTGTCCATCAAAATGGCCAAGGAGCAGAACCTCTCGCTGAACCCCGCCAAAATCTCCGGCACATGCGGGCGTTTGATGTGCTGCCTGAAATACGAGCAGGACGCCTATGAAAGCCTGATTGCCGCGTCGCCGCGCGTGGGTGCGGTCGTACAGACCCCGCAGGGCGGCGGCGTCGTGACCGACGTCTCGCTGCTGCGCGGCACGGTGCATGTGCGTCTGGACAACGCGCCGGAGTCCACGCAGCTGTTCCACACCGCCGAGGTGCGCGTCGTCAAACACTCCCCGGCCCGCGGCGCGCCGCGGCGCGAAGACGGCCCGGACGACGACGAGGCCGCTTTGCGTGACTTAGAGGACCCTCCGGTCCGGGACAATCCCCCACCGCCCCCCAGACCGCCCCGGCGCGGGGGCCCGAGATGAACGCCTTACCCAGCCCGGTTTTTGATACCCACGCGCATTACGACGACGCGGCGTTCGATCCAGACCGCGGCGCGGTGCTGAACGCCCTGACCGCGCGCTGTGTGCGTGTGGTCAACGCCGGGTGCGATATCGCCTCGTCGCGCAAGTCTATCGCGCTGGCGGAGCGGGTTTCGTTCGTCTATGCGGCCTGCGGCATCCACCCGTCGTCGGCAATCACCGCAACGCCGCAGGCGCTTGCCGAGCTGGAAGATTTGCTGAAGCACCCAAAATGCGTGGCCTTGGGCGAAATTGGCCTGGACTACCACTACCCCACGCCGGCGCGGGAGGTCCAGCGGGCGGCGTTTGCCGCGCAATTGGAAATCGCGGCGCGCGCCGATAAGCCCGTGATCGTCCACAACCGCGAGGCGCACGGCGACACGATGGAAATGGTGCGGAAATACCGGACCACCCCCCTGCGCGGCGTGTTCCACTGCTTTTCCGGCAGCGCGGACATGGCGCGGGAGCTTGCGGACATGGGCTGGTATATCGGCTTTGCCGGGCCGCTGACGTATAAAAACGCGCCCCGCTTGCGGGCGGTGGCCTCTGCCATACCGCGCGGCCGCGCGCTGCTGGAGACGGACGCGCCGTATCTGCCGCCGCAGTCGAGACGCGGCCAGCGGTGCGACTCGTCGATGCTGACGGAGACGGCGGCGGCGCTGGCGGAGGTATGGGGTATCTCCGCCGAGGCCGCGTTATTGCAGACCTATTGTAATGGGGTGGATTTTTATGGCCAAGGGGCCGGCCTTTGAACCGGTGTACCGCGTGAGCGACGCGCTGTATATCAACCTGACCAACCGCTGCGGCAACGCGTGCGAGTTCTGCGTCCGCGAGGGGCAGGACGGCGTGGGTGACGCGAAAAGCCTCTGGCTGGAGCGCGAGCCGGCGGCGGCGGAGGTCTTGGACGCATGGCGGGGCTTCGGGCCTGAAAAATATACCGAAACCGTATTTTGCGGCTACGGCGAGCCGGCGGAGCGTCTGGCCGAGCTGTTGGAGGTCGCGCGCGCCATCAAAGGGCAAATCCCGGGCCATCGCGTGCGCCTGAACACCAACGGGCAGGGCAGCTTGCTGGCTGGCCGCGATATCACCCCCGAGCTGGCAGGGGTCATTGACTGCGTGTCGGTGTCTCTGAACGCGTCCAACGCGGAGGAATACGTCCGGCTTTGCCGCCCGCGGCACGGCGAGGATGCGTACGCGGCCATGCTGGCGTTCGCCCAAGCGGCCCAAAGCCAAGGCTTAGAGGTCATTTTGTCCATCGTGGACGGCACGACAAACGAGGACGCCGCGCGGGCGGTCGCCCAAAGCATGGGGATGCCGCTGCGGGTGCGCGGGGTGTGGGGGTAGAACCCCGATTTCACCCCAATTGTATGACCTGCCCCGCGCCCAGTTCCTCCGCGTCGCGGTGATCGTGCGTAACGATCAGCAGGGCGGCGTCCCGCGCCGTCTCGCGCAGTGTTTCGAGGATATGAGCCCGCGTGTCGTCGTCCAAGCCCGAAAACGGTTCGTCCAGCAACAGCAGGCCCGAGTTGTATCCGTCCAGCGCCGCCAAGGCCCGCGCGAGGGCCACGCGGCGTTTCATGCCGCCGGACAGCTCCCCGGCCCGCCGCGCCGCCGCTTCTTCCAGCCCTACGCGGTGCAAGGCCCGCAGGGCTGTTTCCGTGCGTGCCGCGCGCGTGCCGCGCAAAACCAGTTCGACATTGTACCGCGCCGCCGCGCCCTCCAGCAAGCGGTCCTCTTGGAAGACCATCGCGCGGCGTAAATCCGGCACGGCCTGCACGCACCCCGCGTCCGGCTCCAACAGCCCGGCCAGGATCATCAGGAGCGTCGTCTTGCCGCAGCCCGACGGCCCGGTCAGCGCCGTCACCCCGGCCATCGGGAGTTCCAGAGACACGCCGCGCAAAACCTCCAGCTCCCCGAAGCGCTTGCACAGCCCCCCGGCGCGGATCGAGTGCGTTGTCATGTCCGGTCACCGCCTTTCCCCGCCACGCGCCGGAGCAGGGCCTCCATCGACGCGCTGAGGATCACGATGACCGCCGTCCACGCGAACAGGTCGGCGGTTTCCAAAAACAGCTTGGCCTGCTGCAGGCGCTGGCCGATCGAGCCGGACGGCAGGCCGATGACCTCCGCCGACACCCCGGCCTTCCAGGCGATGCCCAGCGCGCCTGTCGCCGACGACAGCAAATAGGGCCGCACGCCGGGCGCGTAGATCGCCGACAGCCGCCGGACGCGCGGGACCTCGAACAGCCGCGCCATGTCCAGCAGACGCGGGTCTGCACGGCGGATGCCGTCCAGCGTCCCGGTATAGAAAATCGGCAGGCTCATCAAAAACGACACCAGCACGGACAAATTCGACGCCCGCACCCAGATCAGCGCGATGATCGTAAACGACGCGACCGGGGTGGACTGGACAAGCGAAATAAACGGGCGGATCAAGGTATGTATCCAGCCCTTCCACGCCGACAGCGACGCCAGCGCGACGCCGCACAGCCCGGCCAGCGCGAACCCGCACGCGATGCGCGCCAGCGTATGGCCGACGGAACGCCAGAACGCCGCGGTTTGCGCCAGCCCGGCCAGCCGCACCGCCACGCGCCCCGGCGAGGCCAGAACGATTTCCCGGCCCACCCAGCGCGCCGCGACCGTCCAGACCGCCAGCCAAAACAGAGCCGCCAGCAATCGCTTCGGCCATTTCCGGCGCAAAAAACTATTCAGGGCGGTAGTAAAACGCCGCATCCGGCAGGCTCCCTCCTACGCTTTTCGGGTCGGCTTCAAACAGCACGCCTAAGTAGCCGGACAGGTTCCGCTGCATTTCCGCGCCGGTCATGCAGATGATGTTGCAGCGCGGGATGGCGGCCTGGGCCACATCGGCGGGGGCGATTTCATATTGCGCGGCCAGACGCCCCCCCTCCGCCGCGTTCGCGTTGATATAGTCCACCGAGACGCGGTAATCGGACAGAAACGCCTCCACCACGTCCGGGTTTTCCTCCAGAAACGCGGTGCGCACGACGACCGAGCCGCTCAGCATCCCGAATTCCGGCTGTACGGCGTCCCACTCGTCGGACAGGCTCAACGCGACGCGCGACGCCTCGTTCCTGTCCAGCACGGTCGTGGCGTACGGCTCCGGCAAAACGCACAGCTCCGCCATCCCCATGGCCATCAGCGCGCCCAGCTCCGTGGATTCGGTCTTGTATTCGATCGTTACGTCCGCGCCCGGCTCCAGGCCGTTTTGGCGCAGGATGTAGTTCAGCGCGAACTCCGGCGTCGTGCCCATACCGGTGGAGTACACGGTGCAGCCGCGCAGGTCCTCTATGGTATGCACGGCGTCCGTGGTGTCCAGAACATACAGTACGCCGCGCGTGTTGACGGCGATCACGCGGACGCCGCCCTCGGTGCGGTTATACAGCACGGACGCGAGATTGGACGGCACGGCGGCGATATCCAGCGTCCCGCCCTGCAACCCGGCGACAATCTCGTCGGCTGTGCCGTGGATCGAGAAGTTAAAGCGTTCGGGTTCGCCGCTGATCATTTTCAGCATCCCCATCGCGGTCGTCCCTTTCAGCGCGGCCACGCGGGCGGGCGTTACGGGCGGCGGCGGCGTGGACGCGCAGGCGGCCAGAGTAAGCGCGAGGGATAGCGCGAGGATGGAAATCAGGCGGTTTTTCATGAGGGCGGCCTCCGATCCTATGTATTGGCACAGCCCTGCGCCGGAGGTGCGAATATAGAGGTATCATACGCCGCACGTGTAGAACTGTCAAGCCCATTCTGGAACGGGTGCGCAGGGGTAAGGAAAACGCCCGCAAGGCCTTTTGGACCTCGCGGGCGGTTATTTCTGGAACTTACCGATCTATGACCTGCTTCGCGGTGGCGGGCTTCTTTGCCGTCGCCGCTTGCCAGAGTTCGATTTTACCCGTGACCGTTAGCACATTTACATCCGCTTTTGCCGAGTACAGCTTCGGGGTGTCGCCATTGATCGCAACATAAGTATTTGCTTTGACTTTCAGAACCGCCGACGCCGGGGTCTTGACTTTTCCGTCCTTGCCCAGCTTTTCGGCTTTTGCCGTCACCTTGTAAGCCGGGGCTTTCTGAATACCCGTGACGCTGATTTTTTTGGTCTTGCTGGCGGCGGTGTAGGTATTGCCGCTCTGTGTGGGGGCGATACGGATCATGTACACGGTCTTTTTGGCTTCCAGTACAGGTATCCCATTTGCCGCGCCGTCATTGAATGTGCCGAACCCCTTTTCGTCCACGGTTTTGCCTGAAGCGACGCCGATTTCAATGTTGTCCTTGACTGCCGCCGTGCCGCCCTTGGCCGTCAGCACCCATTCACCGGAGGCTGCGCCCGTCTTATCTTCCGCGATGGCGTAATTGACCGCCATGACCGGGGCTGTCGGGCGGGCTTTGATTTTCGGGAAGGTCACGATCGTCGCGTCCTTGCCCGGTTTCTTGGTTGTTTTGTCGATCGGTTCGTCGGAGAGGTGTAAGGTCAAATCCTTGTTCAGCAGCTTGGAGAATTTAGTATCGCTGAGAGCGTCCTTCACGGGCTTCCACTTTGCGCCGCCGTCAACGCTGAATACGGCGACGGAGTATGTATCCGGGATGGTGATGGTTTCGGTAGTGAGGTTGATGGAAAAACCGCTTGCTGCTGTGCCGCTTGCGGGGACGGTTATGGACGGGGCAGTGTAGTCTATGCCGCTGGCAGGGTCATCGTTAGGATTTCCGGGGGACGGGGAGGGGGGAGGCTCGACAATTCCGCGCTGGGGAAAATACCAGAACACATCATTACCGTATGCTTCTCCAGCCGCAGTGAAACAACTTCTCCAGCCGATAACGCTTATATCTGGGTCTTGACTCATGTAGTTATTGAAGCATTGGAGTCTTGCTAGCCAGATATTTTTGCTCACGTCCAGCGATGTCAGTTGGTTTCCGCTACACCAGAGGTCCCATAGCGAGGTATTCTCGTTTACGTCCAGCGATGTCAGTTGGTTTTGTTGGCAGTGGAGTAGTCCTAGCCAGATATTTTTGCTCACGTCCAGCGATGTCAGTTGGTTTCCGCTACACCAGAGGTCCCATAGCCAGATACTTTTGCTCACGTCCAGCGATGTCAGTTGGTTGTTCTCGCAGGTGAGTTCTCG
>Ga0082212_10004565_pt1 | contig 19142 bp, 13 predicted proteins | sample TergutNt197P3_FD_71548 | JGI IMG/M metagenome (GOLD analysis project Ga0082212, IMG submission 71548) | Neocapritermes taracua P3 segment gut microbial communities from Petit-Saut dam, French Guiana - Nt197 P3 | ecosystem: Host-associated > Arthropoda: Insects > Digestive system > Gut ... | reverse complement strand
AGGCCGTTGACAGGGGCCTTCCGAAAACGAAAATCTCCGGAATACCGTTCCGTATGGAAATGTCGGCATTTGCGCGGCACGAAGGCAGTCTGCCTGTCATTGGCGACATTGGAAAAATATGGCCTGCGGTTGCCGCCGGAGTAGCCCGCGAATTAGGCGTGCAGTTGGACTTCCTCAGCGCATCGCAGGATACACCCGAAGGACAGGAAATGCGCGAGTGGATCGTTGAGCATGTGCAGCCGCTCAACCGCGAAAAGATGATCGAAAAATTAAAAACCGTCGGTGCATGAACCCATATATCATGATGTATACTTTTTTCATCCGTTTATTTTTCCTGATGATTCGCGCAGCGGCCTTTTTAGGCCATACGAAAGCCAAACAGATGATCAGAGGACAGAAACAGGTGTGGACGCAAATGCAGACCCTCCTGAAACCCGATGAACAGCGTATATGGATACACTGCGCGTCGCTGGGCGAGTTCGAGCAGGCACGGCCACTGATGGAGGACTTCCGCGCAATGTTCCCACAATACAGGATTCTGGTTACGTTCTTTTCTTCATCGGGATACGAAATGAGAAAAGATTACCCCGGCGCGGATTACATATTCTATCTGCCTTTCGACACGCGCAGCAATGCCGTGCGTTTTATCCGGCTGGTTCATCCGGAAAAGATATATTTCATCAAAAACGAATTTTGGTGCAATTATTTGCGGGTCATCAAAGATCAGCAAATACCGCTGTATCTGGTGTCGGGTATTTTTCGTCCCGAACAGATATTTTTCAAGTGGTATGGAGGCTGGTACCACAAATTGATGACCGCCTTCACTCATTTTTTTGTACAAAACGAGCGATCGCGGAAAATGCTGGAGGGGATCGGATATACCAATGTCACCGTTACCGGCGATACCCGTTTCGACCGTGTTTGCCGCATCTTCGATCAGGGGCAGAAAATCCCCGATGTGGAGCGGTTTGTTGACGGGCAGTTGTGCTTGGTGGCAGGCAGCACGTGGCCGCCCGACGAAGAAATACTGACATACTATATCAACCGCGAAAACCGCAATATCAAATGGATTGTCGCACCGCACGAACTACACGAAAACCAGATCAACCGGCTGATAGCGTCTGTCGGGATAAAAGCGGTGCGTTACTCGCAGTTGCACGGCAAAAATCCTGCTGATTACCAACTGCTGGTGATTGACAATATGGGTATGTTGTCATCGTTGTATCGCTACGGAATGCTGACCTACATCGGTGGCGGATTCGGAAAGGGGATTCATAATACGCTCGAAGCGGCCGTATATGGCATTCCTGTCTTTTTCGGGCCGACGTACAAAAAGGCGCATGAAGCCATGGATATGATAGCGCTGGGCGCAGCTATTCCCATCAAAAATTGCGAAGAATTTACGCTGAATCTCAATCATCTGCTTGACAACCGCAACCAACTGAAAAAACTTGGAGAAGTTGCCGGCTCATACGTGGCTTCGGGACGTGGCGCTACGGCGAAAGTCATCAGGGAAAGCATGAAAACAGATTTCGCATCAAAATAAAACATGAGAAAACGTCTTTTATTTTTTGCTGGCTACTTTTTGTTTTGGATACTGTTTTGCTGGGTAGCGCGATTGATTTTCCTGATGTACAACTATCCGATATCCTTTTTGCTGAACAGTTGGGAGTGGATTTCCGTTTTCCGGTACGGCACGCGGATGGATGCATCCATGAGCGGATATATAGCGCTGACTGCCGCTGTTGTTCTTGCCGTTACAACGTTCTTCAACGGAAGGATGACCGCGAAAATCATGTCTGTATACACCCTGTTCGTACTGGCGGTTTTAACACTTCTGACGGTTGCCGATATGGAACTTTATCGCCATTGGGGATTCAGGCTTGACAGTACGCCGCTGAGTTATCTCAAAACACCCAAGGAAGCGCTTGGCTCGGCAAGTTTGTGGGCTTTGCTGATACAGATCATCGTTTTCGTATTATTGTTTTTCGGCGTCCGATGGTGTTACCGGAAAATATTGCATCCGATGCTCGTAAAAAGCGAGTCGGCAGGATGGCGGGGCATACCGGTGTTCCTGTTTGTCGGCGCCGTGATGATCCTTCCCGTTCGTGGAAGTCTCGGCGTGGCGCCAATGAATGTCGGGTTTGTATATTTTCATCCCAACAACATTTTTGCCAATCATGCAGCGATCAATGCAGGCTGGAATGTCGGAAAATCATTACTGAACAGGGATAAAATATCCGAATACCGCTTCATGGATGAGCGCAAAGCCGAAGAATTATTTACAGCCTGCTATCCGAAAACCGACAAAACAAATATTCTTTTGAGAGAAAACCGACCGAACGTAATCATCATTGTTCTTGAAAGTTTTTCAAACCGTATGATTGAGCCTTTGGGCGGACTTCCCGACGCCACCCCAAACCTGAACCGTCTGTGCAGAGAAGGTATCCTTTTTTCAAACCTTTACGCCAACAGCGACCGCACCGACAAGGGAATGCTCGGCATTCTGAACGGTTATCCCGTACATCCGGTAGCCAAAGTGATTAATTTTAACGAAAAGACGCGCCAACTACCTTACATTAATAAGGATTTCAAACAGGAGGGGTATCATACGGAATTTTTGTGCGGTTACGATATTCTCTATTCCAATTTTGCCGCTTATCTCGGTAACGCCGGCTATGACAAAGTAATTACCCGTGAAAACTTCCCACCGGAGACTTACCGCAATAGCAAATGGGGAGTGCCCGATCACTGGGTTTTGGAAAAGTTGTCGGAAACATGTAACAGCACGAAGCAGCCCTTCTTTAAGGCTTTTATTGCGCTGAGCAGCCATGAGCCTTTTGAAGTGCCCATGCCTGCGGTCATTGAAGGCGGCGACGAAGAACGCCGTTTCCTCAATTCGGTATATTATTCGGACAAGGCGTTGGGTAATTTTATTGAAACTGCCCGTCAAACCGACTGGTGGGAAAATACATTGATTGTGGTTACTGCCGATCACGGATCGCGTCATCCCGGAAACGTGCCGCATTATGCTCCCGAAAAATTTCATGTGCCCATGTTGTGGTTGGGCGGCGCTATTGCCAAAACAGATACCGTAATCACAACGATAGCCTGTCAGACCGATATTCCGCTCACCATCCTGCATCAGTCAGGATTGGAAAACAGCAATTACCGCTTCAGTAAAGACATTCTCGGGACGCCGGTTTCCCCTTTTGCATTTTACACTTTCAACAACGGTTTCGGTTTTGTTGCCGACGATACACGGATTGCTTTCGACCATGTGAGCCGGACGGTTATTTTTCAGGAGGGAACACAAGTGGAAGAGGCGGCTGAAACGGGCAAGGCATACCTGCAAATTTTTTCGGATGATTTCATCACACGCGACCGGATCAGCAAAAAGCCGGAAACTTTTGAAACACGTTGAAAAAATAAAAAATCACCGGTTTTGATCAAGGATTCTATAAATGATCTCCATTTGCGATGCTGTCAATTGCCCCGGTGCGATCAGGTGCGCTTCGTCTACAGATGCGAAAGTAAAGGCGGCGCCAAGTAATGGTGCGACGATACGTGTTATTTTTCCGGATTCGCCCATGGCAAAGGCAATCAGATTCTTGTAGCGGCTGTAGAGCGACATGATACGGGCGCAGTCGGTCTTCGAGTTGGCCGTGACGGCTAATTTCACATCATCAGCGCCCATCGCTGCCGAACGTTTGATGATCCGGTGCAGGACAGGGCTGTGGGGTGTTGATTCAAAATTATGGTATGAAATGATCACCCTGCACTGATATTGTCGCGCTAAATCCACCAGCGTTTGACGATAAGCGGGGTCGGCTTCATATTCGATATCTACATAAGCGGCGCCGGCGCGTATGGAAGCGGCAAGCAGCACTGTCCGCTCATTGTCGGAATATTTACCCGGTCGGCAGGTTGCTATCCACTGACGGCATTGCATGGCCAGCAGATCTATTTTTTCGGGGTCGAGATTCATCAGGTCAAGACGTATTTCCACCAGCGGATATGCCGATGCGCATTGCAGACAAATACCGAAAGGCATTTCGCCAAGACTGATGCATATTTTACGATTCATTGCCGGGATGCTTTATAACCTTTTTGTAACAACAGTTGCAGTATCTTATCGCGGAAATCGCCCTGCACCAGTATTTCGCCGTTCTTGGCCGATCCTCCGACGCCGCATTTGGCTTTTAACTCTTTGGCCAATTCCGTCAAATCGTCGAGCGTTCCTGTAAAACCGGTGACCAGCGTTACCGATTTACCGCTGCGGTTTTTTCGATCCAGCATGATCCGCAGCTTTTGCCGTGCCGGAGGAAGCGTTTCCTTTTCTTCCTGTTCGTCGTACTGGTACTGAAAATCAGGATTGGTTGAATATACGACGTTGATCTTATTTTTTGATGACTGTTTTGCCATTTACTTGTTTTTTCTAAAAATATAGATTTGCAAAGGTAAAAAAAACATAAATGTTATTTCAAAAATCAGAAGTTCTTCGATTTTGATGCGTTTGCCCTAAGATTTACATTGACGGAAAAATGGTTGGAAGCCCCGGCTAAATGCCACGAAGAGCGGGCATAATTGATCTGAAACCGTGAAATATGAATGCCCAGCCCCCACGACAAGCCTGTCATTCCGGAACGGGAATCAATTTTCATTTCCTGACGACGATTATGGTTGTAACTTGCCCGTAGCGTTAATCCCTGAAAAGGAAAACATTCCACGCCAATCAACAGGTGACGCATGGCTTCGTCGAGATACAGATCAAACCCTTTTTTGAGGTCTTCCTCTCTTGTGGGTGTTTGCCCTGGCGCAGGATTGGGATTCACTTTGTTGTAACCCAGCCGAAGCCGTTCCAGATGCTGCACAAGCAGCGATATTCTGAACGGCGCATGTTGCAAACGTTGTGACAGACCAAGTTGTATTTCAAAAGGAACAGGCTCGCGGCGACCATTGGAATATGGGGTTAACTGTCCACCCATGTTGCGCAACACGAGCGCTGCCGTGAAAAACTGTTCTGGATGCCGGTAGGTAATCCCGACGTCGGCCAGCAAGCCATACGACGTGTAACGCTCAAAAACCGACAGCAGCGGCTTCACGTTGATACCGACAGACAATGTACTGTCTAACCAGGGCAGAATACGCGAATGAGTGAGATTAAAAGCATATTCGGCTGCGGAAAAATTGCCCGTGATCAGCCCTGATTCATCAGCGCCTGTGAATCGCCCGTAGTTGATGTAGTGAATACCTGCGGCAAAACTGCCGATACCATGATACGAGCGCGAATATGCCGCATACCCGAAATTAATTCCGGCAAAAAGATTCACAAAACTGAGCGATAAAAAATCGTTTGCGGTACTGTCGAGCAATCCGGGATTATAGAAAGCCAGCGACGGGTCGGAACCCGGAACGGCATTCACCTTTCCGCCCAAAGCGGCCACTTGAGGCGTCGGCGTCAGATCGAGAAAACTATAGGTAGCAGTACCCCCCACCTGAGCTTGTGCGTGAAAGACGTACAATGAGAAACAAAAGGTAAAAAAAAGAAAATAAAAACGCATCAAATAAAATAAAAGTCCAAAGGTATATTTTTTTAAAAAATAAAGTATATTTGCCGTGAATTAAAAATTAATTATACCAGTCAATCAAATGAAAAAGATCATATTATTTTTTCTGGCGGCTTGCATTGCGCTGCCGTTATTTTCACAGGGAAAGGGCAAAGTTAATATTCCCGACCTGAAGGGTTACGTAACCCTGAAATGCGATTTCCACATGCACACGGTTTTTTCCGATGGTGCGGTATGGCCAACGGTGCGGATTGATGAGGCTTATCGCGATGGTCTCGACGCAATCTCAATCACCGATCATCTCGAATATCGTCCCAAGAAGGATGACATCGGCGCTTCGCATAACCGTTCGTATGAGATAGCCTTGTCCGCAGCAAAAGCCAGAGGCATCATCCTCGTCAGAGGCAGCGAAATCACCCGGAATATGCCTCCCGGACACAGCAACGCTATCTTCCTTACCAATTCGGATGAGTTGGACACGCCTGAATATATGGACGCTTATCGTGCCGCTAAAGCGCAAAATGCGTTCATTTTCTGGAATCATCCCGGCTGGCTCTCACAACAGCCCGACACCACGATGTGGTGGCCCGAACACACCAAATTGTTGGAACAGGGCATGATGCACGGTATCGAAGTAGTCAACGGCGAGTACTATCCCGAAGCGCACCGCTGGTGTCTGGAAAAGAAATTGACCATGTTCGGCAATACGGATGTTCACGCGCCTGTCCCCCCCTCTGTACCCGGAAAACATCGTACCATGACCCTTGTGTTTGCCCGCAGCGCAACTCCTGAAGCGATCCGCGAAGCGTTGAACGAAAGACGTACTGCCGTATACTTTAACGAGTATATCATAGGCGAGGAAAAGTACCTGAAGGAACTTTTTGAAAACGCATTGGAATGGAAGGTAGAAAAAACCGACAAAGAAGAAGTCATCCGCGTTACAGTTCAGAATAATTCCGATTTGACCTTCCATCTGAAAAAGACAAAAAGTAATCCCAAAGTAGTTTATTTCCGCAATACTTCTATCGTGCCTTTCACCATTGCGCCGAATAGCGCACAATCATTTACTGTCAGACTATTAGACGGCTTGAAAAGCGGCGACGTCAATTTCATAGTGGAAAACTTCCTGGTGCAGCCCGATACAGGAATGAAGTATACGATTACGGTAAAACCGTAGGACAGGAAGCGGAATTTATTTTCTCCTCACATCCTCAATTCGGATGCCGTTAATCCGAATTTCTTCATCATTTCTGTAGGTGATGGTGAGGAATAAAGCGCCGTTTTCGTAATATTTTTTCCAGTTTTTATCGCGACGTCCCATCACATAATATTGTTCTTCCTTAAGCGTTCCGTCGGGATAATAGAACACGTGGCGGCCATCGGGGACGCCTTGCACGAAATTTCCCGAATGAGACAGTTGTCCATCCTTATCGTATGTTTTCCACATACCGTTTTTTAGACCCATGATGTAGTTGCCTTCTTCGCGGGCGTCGCCCACGTTTTCGATCCACGCGCCTTCGCGTTCGCCCTCCGCATATTCGCCCTTGACAATGATGGTAGCGCTGTCGGTATATTGGATACACATTCCGTGGGGTTTTCCTCTCGCATACGTTTCTTCGCGAAGGATGTTACCCGACGGGAAATACCATTTCCATTCGCCCTCCATTATCCCGTTACGAAAATTCCCGATTTGTTCTTTTTGACCGCTCCGAAAATAATAGCTCCATTCGCCATTTTGACGGTCATTGACATATTGACCGGAAGAACGTAACTCGCCGGTTTCAAAATAAATCTTCCATTCGCCGATACGTTTTTCGTTCCCGTCAATAGGCCCTTCGGCAGTGCGGATGCCTTGTCCGTTATACCTGATAGCCTTTTCGGGTATGCCTTCCCGATTGTAAAAATAGTGGAAGCCTGTGGGAATCGAATCTAAATAAAGACCTTTCCGTTTGATGGTTACCTCATCGTCATAATAGGAAATCAAATCAATGACTTTTGCTTGCATCTGGACGCCTTCCTCAATGATTTGTCCCTCGCGATAAGTGCGTCCGCTAATCAGGTTTCCTTTTTCGGAAAGCAGTTTAGTGGGACCATCAAGCATACCGTTTTTGTAAAATTCCTCTTCTTTAAGATTCCCGTCGGGATAAAATGATTTCCATACCCCGATTTTTTCGTTCTGATCGTTTACGCGGTTGATAAATTCGCGTGAAATCATATAGTCGTTGTGATATTCGTACAGGGTGAGCACTGTTCCGTTCTCGTCAAATTCCTTGCCTGTTCCCTGCTTTTTCCCATTTTTATAATGAATGATTTGACGGATTTTACCGCTCGGATAATAATACAATGATGGCCCTTCGCGTTTGTCGTCGAGGAACAGTTCTTTCGATTTCATATAGTGTTTGCTCACCTGATTTCGCTCGGTAACCGTTTCATATTGATAACTGAAACCGCTTTTCTTACCAAACCGGTAATTGATGATCTCAAGCGTATCGCCGGTTACGGTAAAAAATACCCATGTGCTGTCCAACAGCGTGTTGATACGGTTTCCTTCCGATTTAAGAAGGCCTGTCGGATAATATGTTTTCCAATATCCGTCGGGTTGGCCGTTCCGGTACATTCCTTCACTGGACACCTTACCGTTGGGATAATAAAAAGTATTATACCCGTTGGGATGAACTGTCGTATTGGTTTGCGCAAACGTATTCGTCAGGAAAAAAGAACAAACCAGAAGACAAAGTGCAATATTTCTGAAACAATTCATAGTTAAAATACAATTTCCGGATTTAAAATATACATTCCACGCCTGACACGAACGAAAGCCGCTTTACAAGAAGGTGTATCCTTCTTTGATACCTCATTAAACGCCATAATGCTATTGATATATGGTCTGATTTTACGATTTGGGGGCAGGATTTCGTCGGGAATCAAAGCGGTTAATTCGACTAAATCATCCATCGAGAAAATAGTGAATGTATTCGATATTTGTTGTAATTCCGTGATAATTTCATCATCAGAATATTTCTTCTCTCTTTTGAGGATGGGTTGGTAATAATCATCCAGGAAAGGAAATTGCAAAATTGCCAAACTAACTGCTGAGAGATTTCCTTTTGCTCTGAATTTTCTTGTTGAGTGAACAAGATGACGAATCATTTCGCCGACAGATTGCCGCGTGTCGGTCATATTGCGCAACATAAGAATGAGAAAGAACAACATACTGTTGGAATTTACACGAAACTGGCGTTCCCCAAGTTCGTAGACCAGACTTTGCGGGCGGACTTTATACCAGCACTGTATTAATGTCTGTTCGTCGGCAAGTTGTGTCTGTTTTTGTCTGCTTCGTTTGTTCTTCAGATAACTGCCCAGCAAATAGTCCGATGCCATACGTTTGGATTTATCGAATAAAGTTGTTGTGGCGCCCTGCGCCAACAGACTGAGGGCTATTTCCGTCTGTCCGTGATACAATGCCGTTATCAAACCTGTAATGTTATCATCATTGGCAAAATCAACTCCGTATTTTTGTACTATTGCTTGAACTTTCTGGTTCATTCCTAAACGTAGATTCTTTTCATATTCCTTGAAGTCGGCGCGTACTTCCTTCATGTAGAGGATGGCTCGCTGGAAATGCAATTTGGATAATGCTTCCACCCAGTCGAAGCGACGGTGACAAATGGCATACTGAAACAGTTGTTTGCGTTCCTTTTTCACTTCCGCTTCTTTCAGAGTGGGATCAAGCGCCCGTTCGCAAATCATTTCCAACTGTTCGGAACTGAGATATTCGTATCCCAGATATTTGGCGCGTATTTGCTCGGCTTGTTCGTTTTTGCCCTGTTCTTCCAAACGGCGGGCTTCTTCGAGCCATTCTTCCTTCGACGATTTGGCTTCGCTGACTTTAATACCCTCTTTCGTTTCCTGCATTTGCAAAAGTTTGAGCATGGGATGGTCAGCAAGTTGTTCGAAGATGTAAATATTCTTAATGGCGCGGGTGATGGCCACATAGAAAGAATTGATATAGAACTTGTAAACTTCAGCGTCTTTGTCGTGTTTGTTTCCTGCGCGGTTGTAGCGCAATTCTTCCTGTTGAAGATCTTCGATACTTACTCCGGAAGTAATTTCGCGAAATTCTGCTTCATGTGAGGAAATGAAGCCAGTGAGTATGATATTTTCATATTCTAATCCCTTAACTTCCTGTATGCTGAATATCAAGGGCGTTTTGAAGAAGCGGGTGGCTTGCAGTTTGTGGGCGTTAGATGGGACAATGACGGCATATTTGGCGCTGTTTTGCGTGCGGCGATTCAGTTCCTGTTTCTTGTTGTCGTCGTTGGCGTAAAGCAAAACTTCACCTTCGTCGTGGCTGATGGTATCCATCAGGTAATTGCTCTCGCGGTCTATGGATCCGAAACGCGCATTTTTGATTTTCAGCAGTTTGTTACTCAATTCCACTACATTCAGACTGTTACGGTAGTTGGTACGCAGAATTTGAATCGTATCGTCCTTGGTTTCGTCGGAGTTGTAGAAAAAAGTTTTGATTTTGCTCCATGAAAAGAAATTGGGATGGACGATTTGGTTGCTGTCACCGGTGAGTATAAAGTTGGCAGGGTTTTTCAGGGAAGCAAGAGCGCATTTCAATTGTATATTGGTCATGTCCTGCACTTCGTCAATGATCAGGTAATCGTAGCAGGGCTTTATCTTTTCCAGATAATTGAAACACAAGATATTTCCGTCATACAGGTTTTCTTCCGCCAGCCATTCCACATACTTGAGAAAAATGGGATAAAGGCGTTCTCTTTCTGACAGGGAAAAGATAGATTGTTTCACACCTAATCCAATATACTCATCAAACGACAGCCATGCCGTATGCACGGGCGAACCGGTGATGACGCCCTTAAATTCTTCAAAGACGCGATGAGGCTCGTTGATTTTCACCGTTTGCTGGTAGCGGGAATACCAGCGGTCGAACAGGTTGAAGTCTATTTCGCGCCCGACAGGTTTTTGCCACAAGGCGAGGTAGTCGTTGTAAGAGAGGAAGTCAGCTTCCTGTTGCTCGTTGTTGTATTCGTATGAATAGTAGAGGGTAGAAGCATTGTCAACAAGGTATTTCGACAGAGAAATATAAGCCACATTGCCGTGCAATTCTTTAAGTTTTTCAAGAACAAGCACCGTTTTACCGCTTCCGGCTGAACCTACGATAATAAGCGCAGGGTGCATCGTGTAAATGGATTGCTGAAATTTATCGAAGGAAAGCAACTTATTAAGCGTATGAATGGCTTTAACTTCAGGGTGCAGATAAGGCAATTCGATAGCAGCGGTTTCCATCTCTTTGACGGGCGATTCAACGAGTGTCAGACGATTTTCGTCTATCTGAGCGCCCCCGCGAAGAAAACGGCTGCGCGCATAATTATGATCTTTGATGACTTCGAGCAGAAGGATATATTTGTGTTGCCGGTAGGTGACAAAATTAAACAGAAGCCGATCGCGAATATCTAACCGTGCACGGTAATAATCCGTACCTGCCATTTTGCGAACGTCGGCGCTTTTGAAATCACCCGCCTGCAGTTGCTTCAATGTTTTGGGAAAGGTCTTTTCTACGGATATAATATCTAAATCATTATGATACAATATATCGAACATATCTGAATGAGTTACATGTATATTTTCGTTTGCATGGCGCAAAGGTAAAAAAAAATTTTACAAAAAATTTCAATACAAAGTCAAAATTGTTGCAGGATACATAAAAAACCTGTACGTTTGCATTCCATCTTTAAATCAAATCAAACAAAAGAAAATGAGCAGAATTTTGATGATTGGAGCCGGCGGTGTAGGCGCTGTGGTGGCTCATAAATTGGCTTCGGTTTCCGAAGTGTTTAGCGACATTTTGTTGGCCAGTCGTACCAAATTCAAATGCGACGCTATCGCCGAAGCAGTTGGCGGCAACCGTATCCGCACGGCGCGAGTGGATGCCGATGATGTATCCGAATTAGTGGCATTGATCCGCAGTTTCACGCCCGATTTGGTGATCAACGTTGCCCTTCCCTATCAGGATCTCACCATCATGGACGCTTGTCTCGAAACAGGCGTTAGTTATTTGGATACGGCCAATTACGAGCCGAAAGACGAGGCTAAATTCGAATACAGGTGGCAATGGGCTTACCACGAAAAGTTCAAAGCAGCAGGGTTGACGGCTATTCTCGGTTGCGGATTCGACCCCGGCGTTACCGGCGTGTACACAGCTTATGCTGCAAAGCACCATTTCGACGAGATACAATATTTAGATATAGTGGATTGTAATGCCGGCGATCACGGACATCCGTTCGCTACCAATTTCAATCCCGAAATCAATATCCGCGAAGTCACCCAGAAAGGTAAATATTGGGAAAACGGCAAGTGGGTATACACTGAGCCGCACGAAATTCACAAGTCGCTTCACTATCCTGAAATCGGTACCAGGGAATCGTACCTGATCTACCATGAAGAATTGGAATCGTTAGTAAAAAACTTTCCAACACTCCGACGTGCACGTTTCTGGATGACCTTCGGGCAGGAATACCTAACACACCTCCGCGTGATTCAGAACATCGGTATGGCAAGCATCCAGCCGGTTATGTATCAGGGAATGGAAATTGTTCCGATACAATTCCTCAAAACCGTGTTGCCCAATCCCGGCGATCTTGGTGAAAATTATAAGGGCTGGACGTCTATCGGCTGTCGTATTCGCGGCCTGAAAAACGGTAAAGAACATACATGTTACGTTTACAATAATTGCAACCACGAAGTGGCATACAGGGAAACCGGCACGCAGGCGGTCAGTTATACAACAGGAGTTCCGGCAATGATCGGCGCCATGATGTATGTGAAAGGTCTGTGGAAAAAACCGGGGGTATTCAATGTCGAAGAATTTGATCCCGATCCATTCATGGAACAACTCAATATTCACGGTTTACCATGGATTGAACAGCATGATGCGGATTTGGAATTATAAACTCATTCCTACTCAATAAATAATTTAGGTTTCGATGCGTATCTTTCTTTTTTCCAATAGCGCAACAGAAAATCACAATTTGCCCAAATGTAGTGATAACCTACTGCGCCGGAAAGCGGTTCAATTTCGATCATCTGGTTTTCGATCAGAAAGTAAATAAAATCGGAACTGATCCGTTCATCCAGAATTAATTCTTCAATATTCGTATCGGTGTTTTTGTCGTAAAACAGATTGCTTTCTGCCGAAATACACTGCGCTATGTCGGGAAAAAACTCCATTCCTGCATGCGGATTGAAAAATGCCACCAGATTTTCCAAATCATCGTCTATTTCAAAAGTTGCGTCATGTACGTCGAACGCTTTCCTGTCCATGCAATCCAAGCCGTATTTGAGATGATATGCTTCCCATACGTTGTCAATGAAAGCGAATGCTTCGCGTTTACTTTTGAGGAATACCATTCGTTTGTTATCGTTGCATTCGAGGAAACATTCTTCCTGACGTTTCACGATGCCCACATGCGATGCAACAGATGCAAACAGATATTTTTCTTTTACTGTTGTCGTAACAGTTTCAGGATTAGCCACAGGAAAGGCAGGGCCAATCACCCGCCATTCGTCGTCCCAATGTGCAATCCCCATACATACTACCGTTTCATTTGGGGTCAACGGAAACATCCATTCCGGACGGCTCAACTCGACCTGTATTCCCGATGCTATGTGCTTCATGTGAATATGTGTGGCAGTTTCTCCTTCGCAGAGAAACAACCCTTCTTTCCGATCTGTCAGCATCAACAATTTTGTGTAAAGCGGGTGTGATTTACCTACCCTTTGCGCCAATATTTCGTTTGAGCGTTGAGCCAGCAAAGGCGTAACTCTGTTGAACAGTAAACTTGCACGCCGGTCGGCAACCAACTGATCGAAGTCCTGACGAAATCCTTTCTGATTTTTCACATCGAGTATTTCACCCTCCAATAAGGATGTTGAATAGAAATGATGAAGATAACAACCAAAAAAGGAAAAATCAAGTTGTGTTATGATCTGATCAATATCGGCGTCGGGCGAAAGTTTCAACGCATTTTTCAGGACTTCATTTTCCGGCGCCAAAGCCGACGCCTCATTCAGCGCTTCAAATATAATACGTGCCATCTCTGTATTGTCAATCGAGAAAGGATCAACGAAATGATTTTGTACGGACAGGTTGGAACAAAAATGCCAGATCAGAAATTGAACATCCGCTATGTTGAGTTCTCCGCGTTCATACCCGGCCATATCGTAAAACGGAAGATATTTGCCGTAAAGATGACGTTGCTCGTCAATGAAAGATGTCCACATTCCGGCTCCGCTGACAATATCTTCCAGATAACAAATCAATGTGCAGGTCAGATACTTATAGTCTCCACCCACCAAATGATCGTTCACATCAAAGTGGAGCATTTCGTATTGAATTTCATTGGCAAGTTCAATGTAATAATGATCGGATGAAATTTCCTTATCATAAGGATGGTATTCTAACCAGTCATTCAGGGTTATCCGCGATAAGCGGGGGAAAAGATTGATCATACAAATAAAAAATGAATTCCATTGCAAAAATAATCAAATTCGGATAAAAAATAAAAAATGTATCTTTGCACGCAAAAGTTGTCAAGTGAATTTTAAAATAACAGATTACGATCAGGCGAGCGCTGCACGGTGCGGCGTCATTTCTACCCATCATGGGAAAATCGAAACGCCTGTGTTTATGCCTGTTGGTACACAAGGCACGGTGAAAGGCATCAATCAGCGCGACTTGGCCGACGATGCCCGCGCACAGATCATCCTCGGAAATACATATCATTTGTTTCTCCGTCCAGGGCTTGATGTGTTGCGGGGCGCCGGTGGTTTGCACCGGTTTATCGGATGGGAACGACCGATACTGACCGATAGTGGCGGGTTTCAGGTTTTTTCGCTTACCGATATCCGTAAACTCAAGGAGGAAGGTACCGAATTTCGCTCGCATATTGACGGCAGTAAGCATGTCTTCACGCCCGAAAATGTAGTGGATACCCAGCGCATCATCGGTTCGGACATCATGATGGCTTTTGACGAATGTACGCCCTGGCCGGTAGATTTCTCATACGCGAAACTGTCCATGGAACGAACGCTCCGATGGTTAAAGAGAGGATTGAAAAGATTGAATGAGACAACCTCTGTATATGATTATCCGCAGAATTTTTTCCCGATAGTGCAGGGAAGTACTTTTCCCGAATTACGCAGACAATCAGCTGAAGAAACAGCGGCGACCGACTGCCCGGGTAACGCTATCGGCGGATTATCAGTAGGCGAACCGGTAGAACAGATGTATGAGATGATTCACCATGTCAATGCCATACTTCCACACGGCAAGCCACGTTATCTGATGGGGGTGGGAACGCCTGTCAACATTCTGGAATCCATTGCGCTGGGGGTGGACATGTTCGATTGTGTGATGCCTACCCGTAACGGACGCAACGGTTCCATTTTTACGCGCAACGGACAAATCAATATCAAAAACGAGAAGTGGAAAAACGATTATTCACCAATTGAAGAAGGTGGCGCATCTTTTGTTGACGAAATGTTTTCAAAAGCATATCTCCGGCATTTGATTATATCGAAAGAGATACTGGGCGCTCAAATTTCAAGCCTGCACAATATTGCTTTTTATACATGGCTAACCCGTGAAGCACAAACGAAAATTAAGGAAGGCGTTTTTTTAGCATGGAAAAAAGAAATGACAGAAAATTTATCAAATAAATTATAATGGTATTACGAAAACTTAAAATAAGCATACTTGACCGGTATATTGTCCGAAAGTTCCTCGGCACTTTCTTTTTTACGATACTGATGATGATTGTGATTACCGTGGTTTTCGATATCTCGGAAAAAATAGACGATTTTATTGACAAAAAAGCCCCTTTACAAGCCATTGTTTTTGATTATTTTCTCAATTTCATCCCGTATTTTATTTCATTATTCAGTTCATTGTTCATCTTCGTTTCAGTGATTTTTTTCACTTCAAAGATGGCCGCACAGAGCGAAATTATTGCCATCCTGAGCAGTGGCATCAGTTTCAGACGCTTTTTATACCCGTATTTTATCAGCGCTTGTATTCTTGCTCTCTTTTCATTTGTCATCAATGACGTCATCATGCCACCGGCCAACAAAAAACGCATTGAATTTGTAGATAAATATCTCAAAAAGCCGGTGGTGTATATGGAACAAAACAAGCACAAACAAATTGAACCCGGTTTATTCGTTTATTTTCAGTCATTTAGTAACAGTTCCGAAACAGCATACAAGTTTTCGATGGAACGCTTTGACGGCAATCGCATGATTTCAAAACTGATGGCCGAAAGCGCTCTGTGGGACAAGGGAAAGGAAAAATGGACGATCAGGGATTATTACGTCAGAGACATTGATTCGCTGGGACACGAAACACTAAGTTCCGGCGTCAGTATTGATACAACGATCAACCTCCATCCCAGTGAATTTAAACGGCGCGACAATTTCATTGAAACCTTGAGTATCGCTCAATTGAGAGATTTTATTGATGAATTGAAAATGCAGGGCGCCGATAACATCAAATTTTTTGTGATCGAACTGAACAAACGCGTGGCATTTCCTTTTTCTACTTTTATTCTGACATTGATCGGGGTAAGTCTGTCAACGCGTAAGGTGCGCGGCGGTATCGGTATTCATTTAGCCATTGGTATTGCTGTCAGTTTTCTTTACATTTTATTCATGCAGTTTTCGTCCGAATTTGCCACTAAGGGAAATTTAGATCCTGTTTTGGCGGCTTGGGTACCAAATATTATTTTCGGAATAGTAGGACTGTTTTTATACCGGTTAGCGCCAAAGTGATTTTTATGTTACATTTTTCACCATGAAATGCAATCTGTTCATGATGTTTACCTCGCTCATACCACTGTCGAAATCAAGAAACAGAAGATTCATGTTGGGATAGCGGTCGCGGATACGCTTTTCGACACCTTTGGATACCACGTGGTTGGCAATACAGCCGAAAGGTTGTACACTGATCACATGATTCACTCCGCTTTCGGCAAAAGCCGCTATCTCGCCGGGTATCAGCCAGCCTTCGCCAAACTGGTTGGCAAGATTGAGAATCTCGGCTGCCTTTGCCGACACGTCGCGAATATCGTGCGACGGCTCATAACGGTTATAGCGCTTCAAAATACGATTGGTGCGGCTTACAAAACGATTGGCATACTGCTCAAAAAAATACGTCATCATGTCCGACCACGACGACGAGCGACGCAGGTGATGCTGTTTGTTCACATCAATATTCACAAAACTTTGCAGGAAAAAGTCAACCAGCGGCGGCACTACCACTTCTACGCCGTGATGGATCAGCCAGTCCACCATATTCAGGTTGCCGAACGAGTTGTATTTAATATAAATTTCGCCTACGATACCGATACGCGGATACCTGACCGTATCCACCGGTACTGCATTGAAATCGGTAACAGCACGACGCAGCAAATGAAAAATACCCGATACGTCCTTACGCATCATGCGTGGATAAATCGCCCGCAGATATTTTTCGAGCAGATGCGCCGAGTCGCCCTTGCGAAGTTCATGTACCACCGTCGAATAATACATGACGGCAAGACTGTCCGTATAACAAAATGCGGCAAATAAGGCAGGCATCAGTTTCATCCAATTGACTTCAAACCCCGGTTGACTGTTGAGCACCTTCCCCTCGGTTCCAATAGCGATGACAGGTATGTCTTCGAATCCCGCTGCAATCAGCGCTTTCTTGATAAGCGACAGATACGTTGATGCGCGACATTGACCACCTGTCTGCGTGATGGCGACAGCTACTTCGTCACGTTTATAGCGCCCGCTCTGCAGGGCTTTAACGATGTCGCCAACTACGATGGTGGCCGGATAACATATTTCGTTATTGGCGTATTTCAGTCCGGCTTCAACCGATTCCTTATCGGCTATCGGCAGATTTTCGAGTTTGTATCCCGCCAGTGCGAACAATGGCGGTAGCAGGCGCGAGTAGATATTCGAAAAGCAGGGCGCAAGTATGGTACGTTGCCGGTCTCCATCTTCAAAAAGCGCCACCTGTCGCCGTTCTGTCTGCGGCAGTGATGTGTCGGATGTTTGGCGCAGAGCAAACGATTCAAGCATCGAACGCAAGCGTAACCGCAGCGATCCGGTACCGGTGATCTCGTCCACGCGCACCAGCGTGTAAGCCTTGCCTGCGCTTTTTAATATCTCGCGCGTCTCGTTGATCGTAATGGCATCGGGGCCGCAACCGAACGAATTGATTTGCACCAACTGCACGTTGTCGGGCTGACTGCCCGTATAAGCGGCCGCATGATAAATGCGATTGGGATACGTCCATTGCGGCAGTACCTGTAAACCGGCAGGCAAAGGCGTCCATTCGCTTACCGAATCCTCCGACAGCACGTCGGCGCCCATCTCGGCAAGCATGTCGGGCGCTTTGCTGTTGATGAGCGAATCGGTATGATAAGGGCGACCGGCAAGCACAATAACCGTGCGGCCTGCGGCATTGGCTTTGACAATGATCTCGCGTGCACGAACGGAAAGACGTTCCTTAAAGACAGCCTGCGCCTCCTTCGCTTCCGCAAAGGCTTTCTGAAACGTGGCTTTATCTGTTCCCAGTGTCCGCAAATAGCGATAACATGCTTTTTCGAGCAACCGTTCATCTGCAAAAGATATGACGGGACTGTCCAGCGGGATACCCCATCGCATCTCCGGATTCACGGAACTGCGGATAACCTCCGCATAACTGCTCACAATAGGACAATTATAGGCATTGACAGCCTCCGCGTGCTCAAACCGTTCGTACATCACCATAGGATAGAAGATTCGTTCTACCTTGCGTTCTGCCAAATCATATATGTGTCCGTGAACGAGTTTGGCAGGAAAACAAATACTGTCGGACATGATCGTACCAAGTCCCTTTTCATACATCTTCGTGGTTGAAGGAGCCGAAAGCACCACCTCAATACCGCAACCGCGCAGCAAAGCGCTCCAGAACGGCAAGTTTTCAAACATATTCAGTACGCGCGGAATCCCAATGACATGACGCGGTGCAACAGGCTGTTCAACCACGCATCCATCGAGCAGTTCGTTTTTATACCGGTACAGGTTTTCACCCTGAACTGTCGCTTTTCCCGTATTGGTGAAAATTTTTTCGCATTTATTGCCCGAATAGTATGATTGGCCGCTTGCAAAGGTAAATTTGGTAACTATACAAAGATTTTCACAGCCTTTACAGCGCAATTGCCTGTTGCGATAATCGGTCAACCCCGCAAGATTGTCTAATTGCAGAGAAGATTGTGGATGAGCAAATTCAATTGAGGACACACTAAGTTGATTATTTTTTATTGGCTCCGCCAGGCATTGCAGACGCAACGCAGACAATGACGTGTGAAATTGAACGCTCCGAACCCGCAAGGAAATCCGACAAAACCGCAATAATAAAATTTCAATTGCAAAGATAACGATTATTTATTACATCAACCGAATTTCTTTGAACAATTGCGGTACAGTAGCTAATCCTGTTTTACAATACGCTCGCCTATG
>Ga0082212_10002384_pt2 | contig 19142 bp, 1 predicted proteins | sample TergutNt197P3_FD_71548 | JGI IMG/M metagenome (GOLD analysis project Ga0082212, IMG submission 71548) | Neocapritermes taracua P3 segment gut microbial communities from Petit-Saut dam, French Guiana - Nt197 P3 | ecosystem: Host-associated > Arthropoda: Insects > Digestive system > Gut ... | reverse complement strand
ATGGTACCTTAAACTTAACCAATGCTATACTCACCAATAATAGTGCCGCCAGCGCGGGCGGCGCCATCTATATGACCGCTACCACTAGCAAGCTTACCGTGAGCAATAGTGTGATCGACTATAATACCGCCTCTACCACCGGGGGCGGCGTGCATGTAGGCGACGGTGTTTTGACCATAAACAATAGTGTAATCAGCCATAATACCGCTGCCACCAACGGCGGCGGCATCCATCTGGCCAAGGGCACCTTTAATATGAACAATGGCGAGATCGCTGATAATAGCGTCACCGGTAACTCCGGCACAGGCGGCGGTCTTCATTTGGCCGATGGCACTGTGGTTGTGAATAATGGCGCTTTCACCAATAATAGCGCCGTAGCCAGTGGCGGGGCTATCAATCAAGTGGCTTCCGCCAGCAAACTTACACTTAATGGCAGTATAATTATGGGCAATAGCGCCGCTAAAGGTAAAGCCGTCTATGTAGCGGGAGGCGCCATAAGTATTTACGGCGACGCTCAAATAGGACGGAAGGAAGGCGATAATGGCATCTTTCTCAATGTGGGGGTAGCTAAAATCTCGCAGCCCGGTAGCTTGGGTACGGCTGCTCACGTAGAAATTGAAGGGAAAAACGGCGCTACCTCCGCCAGCAACCCCGATATTGTGGAAGTAACCGTGGGCAGCGCCACCGCTGAGGAAGCCGCAAAGTACCATTATCAAAGCGATATATACGCCATACGTGTAAGCAACAATTTCTATAGCCTTAAGCTACTGGCCGGTAATAACCTCTATGTTTCCTCCGGCGGCGATGATACCTACGGCGGCGGTACGCTAAGCAAACCCTATCGCACCATTAATAAAGCTTTTAGCATGGTGGAATCCGGCATACCTTCCAATGTGTTTATAGTGGATGATCTGAGCCATTTTGTGGACAAAAAAACAGCTGAGCTGACCACAGGCAAAACAGTCACACTGCAAGGCTATCCGGGGTATACAGCGCCCGAGGGCAGCGAAAATAAAGTACCTACTGTTACGCGCAACAGCGCGGAAGTTATGCTCACTGTAAACGCCGGCGCTAATCTTACTATAAAAAATCTCATCCTCGACGGCAACAAAAGCGGCTTCCCCGCTAATGCCAATTCTATTGTCGCCAGCTCCGGCATTTTGACTTTGGCTGAGGGCGCGCTGCTACAAAACAACAGAGCTAGCGATGGCGGCGCGGTTAAGCAGGCCGATGGCACAATTAATCTCAACGGCGCTATCATCCAAAACAATTCCGCCGCTACCAATGGCGGCGGGCTATATCTTGCTAAAGGCGCCTTGAAAATCAATAGCGGCCAAATCAGCGGCAATAGCGCCGGCACTAATGGCGGCGGGGTTTACCTTTTAGACGGTACGCACTATATGTATAATGGCGAAATCAGCGGCAATAGCGCTACCAACGGCGGCGGTATCTATCACAATAAAACCGCTTTTACTATGAGCGGCGGTCTGCTTACAGGCAATACAGCCAAAACTTTTGGTAAGGCCATTTATGTCGCGGGCAGCATGACTATCAGCGGCCAAGCGCGTATTGGTTTGGATAAAACAGATAATGGCCTCTACATCGTTAGCGAATTCGCCACCCTAACCCAAACGGGTGCGCTGGCTGAAGAAGCTCATATTGAAGTGGAAGGCAAAAGCAAAGCTACAGTAATAGAAAACTATAATATTAGCAGCCCCAGCTTGGGAGCTATTGCTGAGGAAGCGGGTCAGTACCATTATCAAGACGAAGTCTACACCATAAAACCGGATCTGGAGGGCAAGTTCTACCGCCTATTTCTCACTGCCGGCAATGACCTGTATGTTTCCAGAAAAGGCAACGACTCCGAAAACAGCGGTACAGCGGAAAGCCCCTTGCGCACCATTGCCAAAGCTTTTTTGGTAGCCCCCACCGCTATTCCCACCAATATACATGTAATGGACGACCTGGAGCATAGTATATCAAGTTCTACAGCCAAGGCTGTAGTAGCCAATGGTAAAAAGCTTACACTTCTAGGCTACGAGAAATATAAAGCAGGTGAAGATGGCCTAGAGCAGGTGCCTACCACAAAGCGTAATTATGATGATATGATGTTCATAGTATCTCCTGGCGGCAGCCTTACGATTAAAAATCTCATTATTGACGGCAATAAAAGTGTGTATACAAATAAACGTATTATTGAGGCGACAACAAACACCAGCCTTACTACTTCTCTAACCTTAGGTCAGGGTGCGGTATTGCAAAATAGCCAAGCTGACAAAGGCGGCGCTATCTATATTAGTGGCCAAAATTCCACCTATAAAACAAACCTGGTGTTAAATGGCGCAAAAATCCTCAATAATAGCGCAACCATCAGCGGCGGCGGTATTTTTGCCAATAATAACGATACCAGCATAAGCATAAGTAATAGCGAAATCAGTGGCAACTGGGCGGTAAGCGGCGGCGGTCTTTATTACCCCAATATTACCGTTAATATTAAAGACAGCGATTTGAATAATAATAGCGCTACCAATGGCGGAGCTATATATCAAACAAATGGTACACTCACCATAAATGGCGGAAGTATTACGGACAATAGCGCCACAACCAGCGGCGGCGGCCTATACCTGGCTGCCGGCACAGCCGTTTTGAATGATAGCCTCATTGTGGGCAATAGCGCCGCAGCCAACGGTGGCGGCATATTTTCCAGCGCTACGCTTACGTTAAACAACGGCCATATGACACAAAACAGTGCCGTAACCGGCGGTGGCGGCATATATTCAAGTAGCGCGCTTACCATAAAAGATGGCCAAATAACACAAAACAGCGCCAAAACAGGCAAAGCAGTATATTTAGCCGGCGGTTCTTTCAATATAGGCGGCGATCTGCAAATCGGCCTGGATAAAGAAGACAATGGCATTTACTTGGCTAAAACAGACGGCATACTTGCTCAGTCAGCAAAGTTGGGCGAAGATGCTCATATAGAGGTGGAGCTGAAGAATGGCGCTACCGCTAATGACAATGCCAATATCGTCAACCGCGTCTCCGGCGCTACGCCTGAGGAAGCGGCACAATACCATTATCAAAATGAGCGCTACACCATACGCGCCAGCGCAAACAAACAATATTACCAATTGGGACTAACCGCCAAAGCGCAGTTGTATGTATCTGATGAGGGCGATGACGTAAATGGCAAAGGAACCTTGGAGGAACCCTTGCGCACTATCGCCAAGGCTTTTGAGCTGGCGGAAAAGAGTCTGCCCACCACGGTATATGTGATGACCGACCTGAAGCATGCCCTAAACAGTGGCACTGCCACCGCCACAGTAGGCGCCGGCAAGAATTTGACACTCACGGCTTGGGAAGGCTATCAAGCCGGTTCAACAGAGGCAGCCATACCTACCGTAAGGCGTAATGACGCGGCGCAAATGTTCAAAGTGGAAGCAAACGCTACTTTGACTGTAGAAAAGATCATAATCGACGGCGCTCAAGATGCATATGACGCCAACACTTCTTCCCTTATATACAACTCCGGTACCCTCAAAATCAATGAAGGCGCCATCCTGCGCAATAACCTGGCTACCGGCGGCGGCGCTATATATAGCGACGGCACGGCCTTTGAAATGAACGGCGGTTTGATCACCAATAATAATGCCACAACCGGCAAGGCTGTCTATATTAAAGCCGGTACCGTTACTCTAAGCGGCGCGCCGCAAATAGGCCTGCATAAAGAGGATAATGGCCTCTATATCGAAACCACTACCACTGTTATCAGTCAGAAGGGTGATTTGGCTGAGCAGGCTCATATTGAGATCGAACTAAAAAAAGGCGCTACCGCCAATAGCAACCCCAATATTGTGGATCGCGTCAGCCCTGCCACAGAAGAAGAAGCGCAAAAATATCATTATCAGTTTGAACGCTATACCATCTGTGCCAGCGGGCAATACTACCGCTTGAACTTAACAGCGGGTACAGATCTCTATGTTTCCCAAACCGGTGATGATCTTAATGGCCAAGGCACGGTAGACGAACCTTTCCGCACCGTCGCCAAAGCTTTTGAAGAAGCTGAGGCCGGCCAGACCAGCACGGTTCATGTGATGACCGATTTGACCCATTACTTTGGCACAGGCACCGTTACAGCCAAGGCGGTCAGTGGCAAGAAAATCATCTTGCAGGGCTATGAGCACTTTAAGCCGGTTGCTCCCAGCACAGCCACTGTGCCTACTGTTACGCGCAATAGCCTTGATTCGGTGATGTTCCTTGTGGAAGCGGGCGGAAATTTGACCATAAATAACCTGATCATTGACGGCAATAAATCTACTTACTCCGCTAATAAATCAAGTATTATTTCCGTAACCGCCAGCACTGCCTTAACTGCGCAACTTACTTTAGGCGCGGGCGCCGTGCTGCAAAACAATCAGGCGGATAATGGCGGCGCAATCAGCTTGAGCGGGGGCAATGCCACCTACAAGGCTATCCTGACAATCAATGGCGCAAAAATACTGAACAATTCCGCCAAAACCCATGGCGGCGGCATATTTATTAGCTCCGACTTCACCGCAATTAATATGACAGACGGCGAAATCAGCGGCAACAGCGCGGTCAACGGTGGTGGTGTGTATCAAACAAACGGCAGTTTTACCATGAACGGCGGTTTGCTTGCGGATAATACTGCCAGCGGTACAGCGGCGGATAATGGCGGTGGCGGCTTAATCCTGGTGGCTGGTAACTTTTACCTCAAAGGCGGCCTGATTAGCGGTAATAGCGCTACCAGCAATGGCGGCGGTATATATCAAAAAGGCGGTACGCAAACGCTGAGCGGCGGCTTGCTCACGGCAAACAAAGCTAAAACAGGTAAAGCTATCTATTATGCCGGCGGTACCCTGAACCTATCCGGTTTGCCGCAAATCGGCTTGGATGAAAAAGACAATGGCATATACAGCACGGGCTCCCTCCTCAACCAAATAGGAGATTTTAGTGAAGGCGCTCATATAGAAGTGGAATTGAAAAACGGCGCCAAAGGCGGTACACAAATCGTAAAAAAATCGGATCCCAATGTAAATGATGATTCCGGCCTGTATCACTATCAATTAAAGGCATATAAGATCGTGCAAAAGCCTGGCGACAAAACCAACTATGAGTTGGAGGTCAGCGCGGAGCTTTATGTATCCCAAAGCGGCAGTGACACTACTGGGGCGGGGACTGAAGACGAACCTTTCCGCACTATCTACAAGGCTTTCGACGTAGCCAGCAGTGTAGCGGGCAAAATCACCACAGTTTATGTGATGAGCGACCTTTTACACGCGGAAATCAGCCAATCCGCTTCTTCCGGTACCGCTACGGTATCGGGCAAGACTATCGTTCTAAAACCTTGGGCAGGCTATGAAAAAGGCATACACGGCCAGCAAGATTCACCCACCATTACGCGCAACCATAGCGTGGCGATGTTCAATATTGTCTCTTCTAGCATGCTAACTATAGAAAACATCATAATCGACGGCGCCAATAAAAACGCTTCCTATAATGCCAACAAAACTTCTCTTATTAACAGTGGCGGTACACTCAATTTAAATTCAGCTACAATATTACAAAATAACAGCTCGGAAAAGGGTGGGGCGGTTTATATTAGCGGCGGTAACTTAAACATTAACGGCGCTGAAATCACTGGTAATATCGCTACCACAACAGGCGGCGGTATTCATATGAACGCCGGTACGCTCACTATGGCTAGCGGTGAAATAAGTGATAATACCGCCACGACCCTGGGCGGCGCTGTATATATGTATGCCGGGGTTTTCAACTTGAACGGCGGCTTACTGACCAATAATTTAGCGGCCACCGGTAAAGCCGTATACCTGAATAGCATTGTTTCGTCTGGCAAAGAAATCGGCGGTACCTTAAAGGTTTCCGGCGAAGCGCGCATTGGCACACATAGTCAAGACAATGGCGTATATATTGCCCCCACCGGCGCTACGATCTCGCAAAGTGGCGATTTGGGCGCAAACGCGCATATTGAAGTTGAGCTGAAAAATAGCGCAACCATCAATGCCAACTATAATATCGTGGACAGAACTTCCGGGGCGACAATAGAAGAAGCGGGTCAATACCATTATCAAAATCCGGTATATACATTAAAACCCAGCGCCAATGGACAATACTACCGTCTGTTTATGACAGCGGGCACAGATTTATATGTATCGGCCGAGGGCAATGATATTAGCGGCGACGGCACTGAAAATAATCCTTTGCGCACGCTCTGGAAAGCCTTTGACATCACAGAGAACAATGTAGCCACCAATGTTATAGTCATGACAGACCTCACTCATGCCTATATCAGCGATTCCCCTAACTCAGTTACCGCTACTGTAGCGGCTAGCAGGATCATCACACTCAATGCCTATGAAGACTATGAACCAGCTGTAGATGGCGCGGGGCAACAACCGGCTATTTTGCGCAACAACGCCGCGCTGATGTTCAGTATCCAGGCCAAAGGTAAATTGACCGTAAATGATTTGACCGTGGACGGAAATAAAAGCGCAGCGGCTCATAAGAATAACACCACTTCTATCTTCAGCAACTCCGGTGATCTGATCATCAATCCCGGCACAGTGCTGCAAAACAACAAAGCCACTAATGGAGGCGCCATAAATCAGGCAGCCGGCACACTGGCGCTCATGGGTGGTTTGCTTACTGCTAATGACGCGGCTAAAGGTAGCGCCATCTACTATGGCGGCGGTACCATTAATCTGGGCGGTGAGGTTCATGTTGGCAAAGCCAGACAAGAAGGGGATACTAAATATGACAATGGTATTTGGCTCAATGACAGCGCTTTCAAACTCAATCAAGTGGGCGATCTGAGCCCACAAGCCCATATAGAGATCGAATACAAAACGGAAGTTTCAAACAATAAAAACATGGATATCGCCTATAAGGCTCAAGGAGCGGATATTGCCGAAGTAAGCGCTGCGGAAGCGGGTCAGTATAATTATCAGGAAGATGACACTTATGTGGTAATGCATGACGACGCCAGACACTATTATTACTTGGGCATTGCGGATACCTTCTATGTCTCCGCTATGGGCGACGACACCAACTCCGGGCGGCGCGAAGCGCCATTCCGCACCCTGTGGCGCGCTTTCGACGCGGCGGCTATCAGAAGCATCAACCCTGTTACCACGATTTTTGTGATGGACGATCTGGAACATAGCGATATAGATATGTCCCCTGCTTCTGCCACAGCGCAGGTTTTGGCGACCAAAACACTCATCGTGAAAACAGACCCGCTTAATTATGGCGAAAATGAGACTGCCACCATAACCCGCAATAATAGCGCCCAGATGCTGACCATCATAGCGGGAGGCAGCCTTAGCGTAGAAAATGTCGATTTTGATGGCAATTCAGAAGCTTTCCCCAAAAATACCAGCTCTGTTATAGGGACGTCGGGAACATTGGAGCTCAATGGTGTCGCTATCCGCAATAACATTTCCACTAATGGCGGCGCTATCACTGCCAGTGGCACAACTTCTATCAAAGCTATAAATGGCTCAATGATCACTGGCAATACCGCAAATGCCGGCGGCGCTCTATATTGTTCTTCCGGTACTGTGAACCTTTTTTTTTCCGAAGGCAACGAAATTAGCGGTAATAAGGCGACCGGCAGCGGCGGCGCTATATATATGACAAGCAATACAAATCTCAATGTATATGGCGCTATTATAAAAAACAACAGCGCTAATATAGATGGTGGCGCTATCTATGGCACCGCTGGAACTTATGGCCACGTCACCGAGATTGTTATTAATGATTGTCAGGTCAGCAATAATACTGCAAAGGGCAATGGTGGTGGTATTTGTGGACAAGGCGCCAAGGTAACCCTTATCGGCTCTCAAGTATCCGCCAATACCTCCGGCGGCGATGGCGGCGGTATCTATGGCATGTTTTTTCAAACAGATAGACCGAATACCACTGGTTATTCCACCGGACAGATCGCGCTGACAGATAGCGAAGTGATAGATAATAGCGCAGGCGGATTAGGCGTTGCTATTTATCATAAAACAAAAAACATGATTTTAAGCGGAAAAGTTGTTATTGGCTCACAAGAAGGAGGTAATGGTGTATATATTACCCCCTATGCCTATGCTAACATACATGTCACGAGCTCTGGTGTGATTGAGCAAAACGGCGACTTAAGCGAGGGCTCCCACATTGAGATAGAGTATAAGTCCGTGGAAGTTTATGGCGCGCAAATCGTCAGAAAAAGCCCGGAGGCGGGCCATGATGATTCCGCTTTCTACCATTATCAGCGTGAGCTGTATAAAGTTGCCATGGACAAAACAGATAATAAAAGCTATATTCTAGATATTGCAAATGAACTGTATATTTCCCAAGGCGGTAATGATAAGACCGGCGACGGCACGCCTTTGCATCCTCTGCGTACAGCTTATTTCGCTTTTAATGTAGCCGCTACCAACACCGCTAAAGACATACAGCGCGGCCATAATAGAACTACAGTCTATGTGATGGATGATATGCTGCTTATGGATACCAGCGTGGTGGGTACCGCCGGTTCAAACACGGCTGCTCCCGGTACTAAAACGATTACCTTAGCGGGCGACCCCGCCTATACTCAAGGCCAAGATGGCGAAGGGGAATATCCTACTGTTAAGCGTAACAATAAAGATATTATGTTCAATGTCATAGCAGGCGGCGACCTTACTTTTACAAACATCATTATCAACGGCGCGAAAAACACTTATACCGCCAATGCTACATCCATAGTTAATAGCGCGGGCAACCTTAACATAAGCAAAGGCGCTGTGTTAACCAATAACCGCTCAGTCTATGGCGGCGCAATTACCGTTACAGCCGGCAGGACAAAGCTAAATGGCGGCCAGATCAGCGGTAACGGCGCTTTACCCACAGGTAACACACCCGAAGGCAAAGGGGGCGCGGTGTATTGTACGGGCGGTACTTTTGCTGCCGAAAGCGGCCTTGTCACAGGCAATAGCGCTACCAAAGGCAGAGGCGTCTTTTATGGCGGCGGTGCGGTGGAAGTATCCGGCGCGCCGCAAATCGGTCAAAATAGCGCGGATAATGGCATATATATAGACATAGCCAGCGCTACCATTTCACAAACCGGCGACCTGGATCCTGCCGCCTTCATCAATATAGAGCCAAAAAATGGCGCTGTAGGCGGTACAAACTTGGTTACTAAAAAAAGCGGTTCAGCAGTACCGGTAGATGAGCAAGACAGCGAAGCCGCCTGTTATTCCTATCAAAATGAACTCTATTTTGTGGAAGGCGCCTCGCCTAATATCTACCGTCTGGCAGGCGGGCATGATATCTATGTTTCCCGTCCGGATATAGCCAATTCCTATGGCAGCACCGGCTCCGACGTAGCGGGCAAGGGCTTCGGCACTATCGAAAAACCCTTCGCCACTATACAAAAAGCTCTGGATGCCGCGGAAAGCAAACGGGCAATCAACATACATGTCATGACCGACCTCACGCTAAGCGCGGAAACCATAATGAACTATGCCACAGCGTCCGCTAAAAATATTACTTTGCGCGGCTGGGCGGGTTATCAGCCGGGTCAAGACGGCGCCGCTGAGCAGCCTACCCTTGTACGCGGCGTGCTTAGCAAAACGCTTATTACCATTAACGTAGCTGGTAATACTCTTAATATTGCCGGTCTGACCATCGACGGCGCTAAAGAAACCTATAGTACCAATACAACCTCATTACTGGTGGTTGCCGCCGGTACCTTAAATATTATAGAAGACACGCTGCTTATTAACAATAAAGCCTCCAATGGCGGCGCTATCAACATCAGTGGCGGCACTGCCACAGTAAAAGGCGGTATAGTTAATATTAGCGGCGGCAAGATCAGCGGCAATACCGCTAGCAGTGGTGGGGGCATCTATGTTAATGGCGTCAATTGCAACCTTAACCTGAGCGGCGGGCTTATCACCGCCAATAGCGCCAATAAAGGCAAGGCCATCAACTTCGTCAACGGTGCTGTGGCCCTTTCCCAAACGCCCCAGGTAGGTTTGGATCAAGCGGATAATGGCATATATATCGATAGCGCTACTCTCAACCTCTCTCAATCAGGGGACTTGCGCGCGGCTTCCCATGTCAATATCGAGGGTAAAGCGGAAGCAATAGCCAATACCTCTTTAGTGATAAAAAGCAGCACCGAAACTACGGAAGCGGAAGCCAAGTACTATTATTATCAGCCCGCTTATTTTGTCGCGGTTAAAGACCCCAACAAAACAAACACCTATTATCTGGATTGCGCCACCGAGATTTATGTAGCCTCCGCCAGCGGTCAATTCAAGGGCAACGACATTAGCGGCGCCGGCACTATAGAGCGCCCCTTGGCTAGCTTGGCTAAAGCCTTTAGCGTAGCCGGTCTGGCCAGCGTCGGCAAACCGCTGACCACGGTATATGTAATGGATAACCTGCCTCATGGCAGCTTGGCTGAAGTGGGTCAAGGCAAAAACATCCTGCTGCGCGCCTGGCGCGACAGCGCGGACAGCCGCGCCCCCCAAGGCGAGGTTAAGGTGATACGCAATACAACCTTTAACACTAGCTTTATGGTACAGGTGGTAAATGGCGGCACGCTCACTCTGCGCGACCTGACCATAGACGGCAACAATGTAGTCAGCAATAACGCGGCGGTTTATGCTTATACCAACGCCGCCGTTAACACAGTATTCAATCTGGAAGCGGACGGGCGTATTATCAACAATATCAGCAGCGGAAACGGTGGCGGCCTGCTGGCGAATAGCGCTGCCAACGCCAGCGTTACCATTAACATAGGCAGCGGCGAAATCAGCGGCAATACTGCCGGATACGGCGGCGGGGTCTTTTTGCAAGGCAATAATGCCAGCCAGAAGGTTATCATGAACCTTAGCAATAGCGCCACTATAACCGGCAACAAAGCCACTGTTAACGGTGGCGGCATATACATCAACAGCGCGGGTACAGCGCTGAGAATGAGCGGCGCCTATATCAGCGGCAACAGCGCGGCAAATGGCGGCGGTATCTATCAAAGCAACCATAGCGGCAACACCTTTACCATGACCGGCGGCGAAATCAGCAATAATAATGCCAGCAGTAAAGGCGGCGGCTTATACTTTGCCAATGCCGCCGTCAATGCCAGCACCTTATTGAACGGCCTGATCACCGCTAATACGGCAGGCGCTGCCACCAGTATGACAGTGGGCCGCGCCTTCTATTGCGACGCCGACGTACAGCCGGTAGTAGGCGAGCGTATCCGTATCGGCCAAGATGTGGACGACAATGGTGTATTCCTGAGTGGCACAGCCACTTTCGTACAAAAAACCGAACTCTTCTCCTCCGCCCGCATCAATGTGGAAGGTAAACAAAGCCATACCTCCGGCATACGCATCACCGATAAAACTATCAGCGGCACCAGCCTGGCGGAAAGCAAAGTATACAGATATCTGCAATACAAATATACTATAGCCCCCCAAGAAGGCAGTGAACGCTACTATGTGCTCAAACCCACCGACGAATTCTATGTGGCCACCCCGGACGGCCCATATAAAGGTAATGACGTCAGCGGCGAAGGCAGCGTAGAAAAACCCTTCGCCAGTATTGAAAGAGCCATCAAAGAGCTAGCCACCGACATACCCTCCACCATTTATATAATGGAAGATCTAGACCTAGGCGAAGCCGCCACCCGTCCGGAAAAACCGGCGCGGCAGGATCAGCCCATCGCGCTGGGCGCGGGCAAACTGGCCACCATAGAGTCCTGGCCGGCGGCTGAACAAATCATCACCCTCACCCGTCTGCCCCAATATAAAGGCCAGCTCTTCAAGGTTAGCGCCGGCGCTAAACTGGCCTTGGCCAATATCGTGGTAGACGGCAACGCGGCGGCAGCCCCGGATAGCGGCACTATTGTAGCCCTCAACGGCGCGGCCTCCGGCAATAAAGCAGCCTTCGCCCTGGAAGAAGGCGGTTTAATGACAAACAACGCCACTTTGGGCGATGGCGGGGCACTGCATTTAAGCGGCAAAACCTCCTACGCGGCCATTAACGGCGGCGAAATATCCCATAACACAGCCACAGCCTTTGGCGGCGCCGTCTACCTAAGCGACGGTGAGCTGCGGGTATCCGGCGGTATCATTACCGCTAACCAAGGCGGCTTAGGTCAGGAGGAAAATAACCCGGCTGAAGAGGAACAAAACGACGAGGAACAGCCAAAATACGGCGACGCGGTTTATTATGGCTCCGGCGTGATGAGCATTACCCACAAGCCGGTAATCGGCTTGGAAGAAGGCGACAATGGCGTCTATCTGGCCGTGCCTACCAAGATAAGCTCGGAAAGCCGCTCCATCCGCCAATACGGCGACCTCAAGCCCGGTTCCAATATTAATGTAGAAGGCAAAGCGGAACAGGCTACCAATGACTTAATCGCGGAAAAAGAAGGCGGCACCTTCCATGCCAATGGCAAAAACGTCGATTTTGAGGAATCCTGCTACTATCGCTGGATGCCCGGCGGCGAACTGCGCATGGTACCCGGCGGCTCCATAGAGTACCGCTTGGTCAGCTCCATAGACCTCTATGTTTCGCATAGCAAAGGCGACGATTTCACCGGCTTCGGCACAGAGCAAGAACCCTATAAAACCATTGAGAAAGCCTTTGAAATGGCGCTGGAAAACCAATATGTTAATGTATATGTAATGGACAAAGGCGTAACCGTTCAGCGTACCGCCAAGGTAAGCGCGGGCAAAAACATCACCTTACAGCGCTGGCATCTCTCCATGGATTATGATATCGAAGTAAGCAGAGCCGCGGGCTTTAGCGGCGCCTTGATCGAAGTAACAGCGCCCCGTCTGGGCTATAGCATACCCGGCGGCCTGGTACTGCGTGACCTCACCATCTCCGGCGGCGACTATGCCGACGCCGACACAGCCATCAATATCAGCAACGGCGCGGAAATGGTGCTGATGTCCGGCGGTGTAAACGATAACCAAGCCCGGCCCGGCCAGGCAGCAGCCATCAATATCGGCGCCGACAGCATCTTCATCATGCAAGGCGGCACTGTACAGGGTCACAGCTCGGATAGCGCAGCCATCAGCATCGCTAATGGCGCTACCATGATCATGGAAGACGGTCAAATCAGCGACAATACCATCGGCAGCACAGGCGGCGCCGTGGCGCTGCAAGGCGCAAACTCCGTTTTGGAAATGAGCGGCGGGGCTATCCTGCTCACCCAAGGCGAGGGCTATGGCCTGCTCTACACAGCCGGTTCCGTCACCGTCGCAGGCGGGGCGCGCATTGAAGGCGGACGCAGCAACCATGGCGTATACCTGGGCGCTAACCAGCAGATACATTTGGCGGGCGACCTCAATAAGAGCGCTTATATAGAAATCTCCGGCAAACAAGGCGTGGAGCTGAACGGCTCAGCCTTTGGCACAGTGATTGCCGACAAAGCCGAGGGCGCTCAAATCAGCCAAGTCAATCAGCCGGAAAGCCGCCTCTTCTACTGGGAACCGCGCTACTACAGCGTAATAGCCAGACCCGGCGACAATACCTACATATTAGATTGCTTTGCCGTACTCTTCTTAGACGCCAAAGCCAATGGGGTACAGGATATCGAAACCACCACCAAGCTCACCCTCAAGTTCGACGACGACATCGACGGCCTGGCAGCCCAGCATATCACTATTACACCTTCCGCCTCCAACCCCAACCTTAAAGTCAGCAGCGGCGCTTTCAAAAAAATACCAGGCAGCAAAGGTCTCTATGAAATAGAAATCAGCGGCTTCTGGCGCGAAGGCGAAAAAGTGGATATAAAAGTAGAAGTAAATAATGTAGCCGTCGCCCCGGATACCCTGAAAAATGTCGTGCTACACAGCTATGATGAAAAAGACCTGGTAAGCGAAGCGCAGAAAGAAACCTGGAATGGCAGCTCCTATAAAGAAGGGCAAACCTGGGTGGATGTATCGCAAGGCACAGCCGGCTACCGCATAGCCTTCAGCCTGCCGCAAGCAGCGGCGCGTGTACGGCGCTTAGAAATACAGGATTTCATCCCCGCCGCCCTCACCCCCGCTTCCGCCGACCTCTCGCAATGTGTGCGTGTATACATAGAAAATAAAGTAATGGACATCACCGACCTAGGCACACTCTCCCTGCGTTATAATGACACCGCCATCAGTTATCTCTTCGACTTAAACGCCGTGGACATCAGCCGCCGCGCCGGCGAAACAGTTTACATGGAAATAGATTTCGTGCTAACCCCCGGTTTTATCCCGGCCACCCTGCAAAACACCGGACGAATACTTAGCAATCAAGACGCTGAAGCGGATGAGCAAGCCGGCTTACCGGTACAAACTCCCGAACAGGACGCGCTCTACACCGCCACCTATTACCGCAACCAGCCCAACACCAGAGGTATAGCCATCTACAAAGAAGTGAACGGCCTAAAAATCGGCGATAACCTAGGCGACCCCGCCGCCGATCTCAGTTTCAGCCATTACGCCTTCACCGGCTGGTACACCCAGCAATACGGCGTAGGCCAAGCCGACGACAGCCAACGCTGGGATTTCGCCCAAGACAGTATCAGCGGCAACACCATACTCTATGCCGCTTATGAAGAAATGCTCTACCCCGTAACCTTCGACGCCAATGGCGGAACCTTCGGCGAGCAAAGCGACGCCGTGCAATACATCATCTTTGGCGGCCAAACCACCAACCCCGGCCTGCCACACTATGACGGTCACGCCTTTGCCGGCTGGTACACCCAGCAATACCCGGTAGACGCCACTCCAGACCCAACCACGCAATATCAGCCCGGCGTCACAGCGCAAGGCGAAGGCCCGCTAACCCTCTACGCTCTCTGGTCCTCCACCAGCCGCCAAGTAACCATCATCTATATTGACAAAGACGGCGCCGAGCTGGGCCAAACCTATGAAGCGGTGACAGTAGGCGAAGATTACATCATAACCAATCCCCCCGTCTTTAAGGATCATGTCTTTGTTGAATGGCAGCTAAATGACGGCGACTGGAACCCGGCTTTTAGCGCTCCAAGAACCGCCGAAGTATCAGAAGACATACAATTCACCCTGCTCTACGGACAAGACAAAGACAATGACGGCCAAGAAGACATCACAGTATACCGCAACTGGCTCACCGCCGCAGGCGAGAACATAGCAGGCTTTGAACCGCAAACCATCTATTACAATCTGGACGGCAGCAAATTCACCGCGCCAGGCCAAACCATCCCCGGTTATGAGTATTTAGGCTATAAGAGCGACCAAGCTCCAATTACCGCTGATTTCGACAATTACGAAACAGACACCCCTCAAGAAGAGCTAACAGCCGGACAAGACCTTTACATAACCTATATCTACGAAGCCGAAGTCCTCAGCGGCGACGACGATGACGATTCCGACACTGATTCTGATACTGACACTGACACAGATACCGACTCTGACACTGATTCTGACACTGATTCTGACTCTGACTCCGATTCCGACTCCGATTCCGATTCTGACACCGACTCTGATTCCGACTCTGATTCCGATTCCGATTCTGACACCGACTCTGATTCCGATTCCGACACCGACACTGATTCCGACACTGACTCCGACTCTGATTCCGACTCTGATACTGATTCTGACTCCGATTCCGATTCTGACTCTGATTCCGATTCCGACTCCGATTCTGACTCCGACTCCGATTCCGATTCTGACTCCGATTCCGACTCCGATTCTGACTCCGACACTGACTCCGACTCTGATACTGATTCCGACTCCGATTCTGATTCCGATTCTGACTCCGATTCCGACTCCGATTCTGACTCCGATTCTGACTCTGACTCTGACTCTGATACTGACTCCGACTCTGATTCCGATTCCGACTCCGACTCTGATTCTGACTCTGACTCTGATACTGACTCCGACTCCGACTCTGATACTGACTCCGACTCTGATTCCGACTCCGACTCTGATTCCGACTCCGATTCTGACTCCGATTCCGACTCTGATTCCGACTCTGATTCTGACTCCGACTCCGATTCCGATTCTGACTCTGATAAGGACACCGATACGGACACCGATACCGACACCGACACGGATACTGGAAATGGCAACGGCAACGAGAACGGCAACGGCAATGGTAACGGCAATGAGAATGGCAGCGGAAATGGTCAAGACGGCGAGGACGAAACCGGTGAAGAAAAGGGCGAAATCAACGACGACGATGATAAAGAAGATGAAGAGGATACAGACACGGACACGGATATTAACACGGATATAGAAACAGGCACTGAAAACAGCAACACCGCTTCCAACAATAACAACAATAACAACAACGTCGAAGACAATACAACTACCGACACCGACATAAACGACGACGATGACCTTGACAACAATGACGACAGTGACACAGAAACAGACACTGATCTGGGCAGCGGCACTGAAGTGGACGACGGCGCCTTATTGGCCGCGCCACCCACACCGCCCCAGCCAATTGACTCCAACAACAACCTAATACCCGATGAAAACGGCAAATACATCGAAACAAATGTGCACGGAGTACCACTGGGCGAATGGAGCTGGGACGTAGTATTACAAGAATGGGTTTACGAATCATATACCCCCAGCGGCAACCTACCCCAAACCGGCTATAACAGCTATCTGCTTTACCTGATACCACTATTGCTTCTCTCCTTAGGCGGCGCTATTATGACCGCCAGACGGGTTGCCAAGAAGCGGTAGGAGAGCGAGCACACATAAGAAAAGAGCTGCCTTGCAGCTCTTTTCTTATGCTGGGCGAATGTAACAGGCTCCGCCGCCCTCTCCAGGCTGGGTCGCCCTCTCCAGGCTCCGCCGCCCTCTCAGTCAGCTTCGCTGACAGCTCCCCCGCAGGGGGAGCCAATGTTCTATCGAACTGCGCTAGAAAACAGGCTCCCCCTGCGGGGGAGCTGTCAGGCGGAACGCCTGACTGAGAGGGCGGCGGAGCCTGGGTTCTCTCGAACTTTGCTAGAAAACAGGCTCCCCCTGCGGGGGAAAGGTTCTTATTCCTCTATCCACTGCACGACCATATCTTTTTTGTTAAATCCAGCTAATAAATACGTCAAATCTACAGCATTAACAATACCGTTGCCATCGATATCCGCATATTCCCAAATTACTGGTTTTTTGTTGAATTCGCTAAGCAGATACGTTAAATCTTCAGCGTTGATTACTCCATCCTCATTTACATCTCCAGCCAAGTGTAATTTATTGAGGTCAATTGTCGGCATGTCTTCATCTTCTTTTAAGATAATATTTTCGATAGTATATGAGAGGTAGCCTGGTTTGGTTATCACAAGTTTATTGCTGGTATCGGCACGGGTGATGAGATTGTAGCTACCATTAGTACCTAATATTTCTGATTGAATCAGCGTGTCGTTGCTGTCATAGAGAGTAACAAGTATACGACGATAGTAATGATAAGGAAGCACAATGCCGTAATTGCTATTCCAATTAGAATCCTTAATTACCAATTTGTCATCAAAAATTGCCAGGTAGCCTACTTTTTTTACCGCTTCTTTACCAAACCGCTCTTTTTGTATGATAATCAATTCTCCGTTTTTCATAGACAGAGTATAGTTATCTGGCTCCTGCTCAAGTGGTAATTTATAAAGCTTTTTAGCAGCAAAATCATAAACAATGATTTCATGCCTTATTATTCCAGAGGCTGTATCGACTGTAACGCAAAATTCAGGCAATCCATCGTCGTTCAGATCAGCCAGATACATATTCTGAAACGATTGGATTTGCTTGTACGGTATTAGTGCAAATGTGCCATCTGCGTTAGTGGCTGTGAGTTCATGACGTGTCCTCTTCCAATGAAATACTGTACCAGGGAATTCATCCAACTCCAATTCTAGATCGCTTTTAGGATATTCCACATTGTTATCAAACAGCATACGTGGACAGTAGGACTGATTTGCTGTTGTTGTTTTTTGTTGTTCATATGAATTAGCTAATACAGTAGTTGCAATTATTAGCAGCAGCATAGCAAATAGCCCTAAAAACAACAATAATGTCTTTTTCATTACTTAACACTCCTCACTCTATTCAATTATTATCAGCTATATGCTACAAAAGCCATGTTTAATCGCTACTTTCCATTAAATCTACGTTTATCCCCTCGCTTATAAGCCTCGCATTCACTAAGGCGGGCTAAAGCCCGCAAGTATCGAGTATCGAGTATTCAGGATTCAGGATTCAGAATGCAGGTTATTTTCGCGTAGCGAACGTTTAAAAAAACAATACACCTCGCGCAAATTCTTGTTTTTTGTTTATGAAATTGTTAATAGGTCAACCTTGAATTAATAGAATACTATTAATTATTCTATTAGATGAGTAATAATTCCTTTAAAATGTCGATTTTTCGTAAACATACAATACTGGTTCCGGCAATAACAACAACAATAACACAAACAACAATACAAATACCGACACCGGCATAAAAGACGATGACGACCTTGACGACAACAACGACAGTGACAGCGATACAGACACTGATTTGGGCATTGATACAGAAGCTGACAATAACGACATATTACCCGCGCCACCAACACCGCCCCAGCCCACTGACTCCAACAACACCTTGATTCCTGATGAAAACGGTAATTATGTTGAAACAAACGAGAAAGGAGTACCAAAGGGCGAGTGGAGCTGGGACGTGAAGTTGCAGGAATGGGTATATGAACCATACACCCCCAGCGGCAATTTACCCCAGACTGGCTACAACAGCTATCTGCTTTACCTGATACCGCTATTGGTGCTCTCACTGGGCGAGGCTGTTATTACCGCTCGGCGGGTTGCTAGGAAGCGGTAGGAGAACGGGTTAAGAAAGCGGAGCATAATTAACAAAGAGCTGCTTAGCAGCTCTTTGTTATGTGTGCGAGTGCGACAGGCTCCGCCGCCCTCTCAGTCAGCTTCGCTGACAGCTCCCCCGCAGGGGGAGCCTGTGTCCTATCGAACTGCGCTAGAAAACAGGCTCCCCCTGCGGGGGAGCTGTCAGGCGGTAACGCCTGACTGAGAGGGCGGCGGAGCCAATGATCTGTCGAACTTTGCTAGAAAACAGGCTCCCCCTGCGGGGGAGCTGTCAGGCACAAA
>Ga0082212_10004564_pt1 | contig 19145 bp, 11 predicted proteins | sample TergutNt197P3_FD_71548 | JGI IMG/M metagenome (GOLD analysis project Ga0082212, IMG submission 71548) | Neocapritermes taracua P3 segment gut microbial communities from Petit-Saut dam, French Guiana - Nt197 P3 | ecosystem: Host-associated > Arthropoda: Insects > Digestive system > Gut ... | reverse complement strand
GGCGGGAAGAGCCAGGTAGCCATATGCACAATGTCTGTGGGGCGGGTCGCCGCGCTGTCTGTCTGTGCGCAGGCTGTATGAGCTGCTTGTGAGCATTTGCAGTCGGTTTGCTGCTCTGTGTTTGATGTAGCGCTCGTTCTTGTCAACTCAACGGGGGAACAAGGTATGCCGTTTCATCTCACGACTGAAGTCACGAGTGTTCACGGCATGTGTATAAAAAACGGAACGCAGTTTTTTACTGCGTTCCGTTTAGTTCGGTTGCTATTCCGTTTTGCCCGCCCACCATAAAATTATTGATTTTACTGGGTTTTTGGTAGTTGTCTTATCGTAGGGGGCTATTCGCGGCCGCTCCCTTTGTAGACGCTTGTTGTATGATTACACAACCGTCCGGTTATCTCTTCAGCTTTGCCGCTCGGATGACACAACTGTATAGAACACGATAACGATCTCTTGCGTAGACCCGAGCCATGCGATTTCTGCGCCCACATTCTCGGCGACAAAGCGTACCGGAAGCATAGTGCGATCGTTTATTACGACAGGCGCGACATCCATAAATTGCTCGGCTCCGTCAACGATAATATCAGTACTGCCAATTGTCATCTCGATGTCAAACGTAGTTGCGGCTGCCTCTGTGGACAACAGCTTGACCAGCCTCGGGCTCTCTGCATTCCACTCAACTATGCCGCCCATCGCTTCAATGATCGCCCTTATTGGCACTAATGTACGTCCGTTTTCGATCCTTGGAGCAGTGATGCGCCCCGGGTCGATGTCTAAAATATCCTCATTCAAAACCATAGTAGGTTTTCCCAACTGCATCAATATGAAGTTTTTAACTATCTCCTCGTCATCCGGAATTATTGGATCAAGGATGAGGTACGAGTATATCTCCATCTCGCTGCTTCGATTCCCGAGTTTTTCAGGGATGAGCGTCAAAGTATTCCGGTCGAAAGAGGCTTCTTCCTCGACCCTGCAGATGGAATAATAGTAAGTGACATCGGTCTTGATATTTACGTCTATGTAGCTTCCGCCTTTCAGCGGGAAATCGCTGATAGATATACCTGCTTCACCGGACGTTTCAGATCTGTAAATACGATACCCAAACTGACTGCTGTCCGGCGTCCAATTGAACTTCACGCCCAAAGAGGTGGCGTAAGCCGTCAGTTTGCCGCCGGCTTCGCCGGGGATATCGATAGTAACAGGCGCTACTTCATCAACAAAATCGTCATCATCGTCTGAATCGTCAATCTCATCGGGGATGTCAATAGTTTCTTCGTCCCCCTCAATATCAGTTTCCGGATCAGTTTCCGGTTCGATTTCCGGTACGACGATTTCCTTTTTGTCGGTGCTTTCAATATACCAAAGCTGGTTTGCGGTACCCTTGCTTGCCGCAAGCTTCACGTCCCCGTCGCTCTGCAAAGTCAGGGCTACCCCTACGTTGTCCGACGGATGGATTATATATGCTGAATCTTTCTGCTCGATAGTCCAAAGCTGGTTTGGGTCACCGGTAACGCTGTAAAGTGTGACATTCATACCTGCTGCGCTGATTTTTTCGCTGTACACGTTTAGCACTCGCCCGGTTGCGCTGCTTTTAGAGGCTATTTTGTGGGAATTTACGCCTTTTGAGCTCTTAGAGATCTGCCAGACGCGGGCGTCGCCGCTGCTGTTGGTAGATGTGTTTACATTGCCACCGTTACTGTCCTTTGACGCATTCATATAGAAGCTATCGTTGCGAATCGTGTATTCACCGTCAGGAATAGCAACCAGCTCTGTCTGTGCTTTGCCGTTATCGTCTGTCGTAGCGACGGGATATGCCCATACCTCATGAGCTTTGTATGCTCTTTTATCCTTGTCCCACGACGGTTTGTATCCGAACCTAATATTGCTCTTGCCTAAATCCCTGAAGTAGATTTTCCCGTCGCGAAGAGATTCTTCACGCGCGACATACACATAGTGCGCTCCCGAGCCTCCGCTAAGCACCTTCACAATCAGGTAGTTTGACTTCAATAAGCTCAAGAGCTGCGCTTCTGTCCTGTTGGTAGACCTGGCAACAGAAAGTTTTTTGCCTTGAGCTTTTGCGTACGCGACAGGAGCATAGCCACTTCCGTTTTTATTCGATTGGTTGAAGTTGTTCTTATTGATATACCCGTTTTGCCTTTCCCATTTAAGGTATACGCCCGGATTGAAGCCGCTGGGGGCGGATTTTGATTCCATGATCAATTGCGCCATTGCTACGACCCAGCACCCGTACTTATTCAAACTGGAACTGGCCGGTGCGTTTTTCTGACTCCATGATTTCCAGTTTGTACCCCAATACTTCGGGTTGTCGCAGTATCCGGTCGACTCTTTCGTCCAGTCCGCTGACGCGTTAAGGGGTATCAGCGCGACCAGAAATATCATCGTGAGCACTAATGCCGGAATCCCTCTAAATATCCTTTTCATGTTAACGCTATCTCCTTATATTTTCAATTCACGGCAAATTATAACAAAGAGAGCTGCAATTGTCTGCGAAACAGCAAAACTGGTTGTTTTTCCGACACAAACGGTAAGCGGAGGTGCGCGTGATAAGACCAGCATGCTCCATCTCGCCCCCATTACCGATTATGCTGTTTTTTCTACCAGTTTTGCTGACCTGCGCCCAAAAAGGGCGCATTCATCGTATAATGACCGGAAACTGCCAACAGGAAGCACGACAGATACCGCAAAACTCGCGGGATATGTATTAAGAAGGAGTGACATAAGTATGGGTAGGATTATGCGCAGAAAGATTCCTGCAGCGATTCTCACGCTAGCGCTGCTTGCCGGCCTATCGCTATCGGCGCTCACAGGCGTACCGGCTGCCCGGGCATCCGGAGGGGGAACAGCCCTAGCCTACAAAGTCGGAGAAGTAGCGAGCGGAGAACGCGAAGAAGGCGAGGACGTCTGGTATTCGTTGAACATCGAACGCGACGGACTCTATAAAGTATCCCATCGCGCAACGACAACAAGCAACTACACAGGCGGCGGCGGTGTAGTCAACGTATACGATTCGGGAGGAAACGTAAACCTCGTATTCGTTATTGACGCAGGATATGAGATAACAGCGTACAACTACAACAACTTCGAGAACGCGTTCATCCGGGAGTACGCCATATATCTGCACAAAGGCGAGTACCTGCTCCGCGAGACCGGAGGCAGGGGCACTAACACATACTCCTTCAAAGTCGAACGGCTGGCAACCCCATACGGCGAGGACAAAGAACCGAACGACACCTCCGACGGAGCTATACCGCTAAGGATCGGCGGCAGAGCGGGCGGAGTGCTCGGAGGTGTGTATGCCAGCGGCGAGAAGGACAGGACGGACTTCTACGCGCTGCCGGTACCGCAGGCGATGGATATCGAACTACACCTGGCTGCGGACAGGACGCCGATGGATCTGCAAGTATTCGACGGGACAGGAAAAACTCTTCTGAACGGCTGGGAGACCACTACTTCCGCGAATCCGCTAAAAGGCATTCATGAGTTTAGCAAGGCCGTTAGCTTTCCCGAAGCGGGTCTGTACTATATTCGCATAACCATTCGCGGTGATAGAGGCCTAGACGCTCCATACTCCCCGTACCTGCTGTCAGCGGGCAAGGGCCCGGCGCAGGAGACGAAACCGGCCGACCTTGTAGCGATACCGACGAAACTGGGCGTCGTGCTCGCATGGGAACCGGCCGACAACCCGTATGGGTACATGGTGTTTCGTGACGGGCAACCGCTGAGCGATTACCCGGTGCGCGCAGGATCGTACCTAGACGTGACGGCGCAACCGGGCAAAACATATACGTATACTGTGCAGCCGTACAACCTCGGTGAGGAAATCGTCGGCGCAAGCAGCGCGGGGACGAGCACAGGGACAGGAGACGTAATCCCGGCGGGCGGCGATACGCCTCGCGGATATATCCTCATGAAGATTGGACAAGACACGATGGTCGTCAACGACGAGGTGTTCGAGATCGACCCGGGGCGCGGCACAACGCCGCTGATAGTGAACGCCCGCACGATGGTGCCGATCAGGGCAATTATCGAAGCAATCGGCGGAACCGTCGGCTGGGAAGCGCCGGACAGGATGGTCACGATAGACGCGAACGGCCACTCGCTGCAGATGTGGCTCGACCGCACGGATATGATGATTGACGGCAAGCCCGGCAGCATGGACGTATCCCCGCAGGCGATCAACGACAGAACGATGCTGCCCGTGCGCTTCGCCATCGAAAGCATCGGCTGCGCAATAGAATGGATCGGCAGCACGCAAGAGATCGTAATTGTGTATTAAGCGTAAAAAAAGGAAGGACTGGTATACTAATGAAAAGAGTAAAGCTATCAAGGTGGGGCGCAAGCCTGGCAATGCTACTGTCTGTTATTTTCGTCTTCGCGCTTTTCCCGGCAGTTCACGCAGACGCTGTAACAGTATACACATCCGTTAGCCGCGACGATGGCGTGTGGCTGTTTCCGCTGGCTTCATACGGAAGAATCACTGATTGGGCAGGATGCGGCAATCTGGCGGTTTATTCGGGTAACAAGAACTGCAAGCTCTGCCTGTCGGGAACGCCGGCGCATCCCCATTGGACAGAAAGTCCACACAGCGGCCGCGGCTTAGGCCACCAGGGCATAGACGTCAGCGCCAGCAGCGGCGCGACAGTCAGAGCAGCAGCCGGCGGGAAAGTCGTCGCAGCGCAGCGCAACCTTACAAGTGAACGGGGCAGATACGTTATCCTTGAACATAAACTGTCCGATGGCAGCGGCTACTCCTATTACACGCTTTATCAGCATTTGAAAAGCATCGAGACAAATATTGTTGCCGGTTACACAGTAAGCGCGGGAGATAAAATTGCGGGAGCAGGCGGATCGGGCACGAAAGAGGATTCGTACGGAGTGCATCTGCATTTCGAGATTTTGATGGGGAAAGAGAACCAGAAAACGATCTCTTCCATCGAGAATACGAAATGGCTCAAGAGCCCGGGAAATGCAACAGGGACAATTATTACGAACCCGAGTGTTAAGAATTATCCGGGTGGGAAACCGGACTTTACCTGCAGCCTGAAGTCTGTGTACTACCATTGCGGGTCGGTCACATACACCAACAACAAGGCGAATGTTTCAATTGGCGAAAAGAAAGGGCAAGTAGACAAGCCGGAAATCGTCAGCATCGGCACAGGTTCGTTCAATCTGAGAAACGGAAGTGTTTACCTCCGTGCGGCAAGTGACAGCAACGGAGGCAATGTGAATGCAGCGGCTCTAAGCGACTCGGCAGCGTTCAAATGGGAGATATCCGCGCAAGGGGAATCATACCGAGCAACATCGGCGAATAGCCCGAGCGGGCGCGTGTTGAATGTCTACACGAGCGGGTCGAGCGCGTCAGGTGATAACGTGACCTTATGGCAGGTGACGGGGCATGGGACTCAATTGTGGAAGTTCGAAGCGAAAGATGAAGGATACAGAATCCATCCTTCCGATAACTTGAATGTTTCGTTAGCACTTGTCAGCGGTAATGATGTGAAGCTTGAGGCTAACTCCGGCGGCGCGAATCAGATTTGGTTCCTTGAGCCATTGAGCTTCAACCCTGACCCTGATCCAGATCCAGACCCTGATCCAGACCCGGACCCCAATCCCAACCCGCACGATGATCTTATAACCGCGATACCGGGCGAACCCGGAAGCGAGCTCAAAGCGACAGTCACTGACGTGGGGATCAAGTTTGAGTGGGCGCCGAACAGCAACAAGTTCGGATACCGCATCTATAGAGCGGAGGAGTCGGAAAGCGAAGGCATATCCATCAGCGACTTCCCGCTCACCGCAGGGATATTCGTCGACGTGAATGTGCAGCCTGAGACTACGTACTACTACTCGATATGCACTGTGTTGGCTGAAGCCAGCTTCGACCGCAACACGCTTGTTCTAACCCCGGAAGAACTCGGCGAAAGAAGCGACGAGATACTGATCTCCACCGGTGATATCCCGGAGCCGATAGAGGAAGTCACGAAGAACTTCATCCTCATGAAAATCGGCGCTCCGGATATGCTGGTCAATGAGGAATTCGCCGAAATAGACGAAGGCCGGGGGACTGCGCCGATTATCAAGAACGGACGCACTCTCGTGCCGATCCGGGCGATAATCGAAGCAATGGCCGGGTCTGTCGGCTGGGAGGAAGCGACGAGGACTGTAACTCTCGACTCAGGCGAAAACTCCGCAGAGGAGTACACCGTGAGCATGACCGTCGGCAGCAATACTGTCGTCTCAAACGGTGTGAGCAAGGAGATGGATACTGCGCCTGAGATCATAGGAGGGCGTACAATGCTGCCCATTCGATTCGTCACGGAGAACGTCGGCGCCGAAATAGCCTGGATTGCCTCGACGCAGGAGATAATCATCCTGTTCTACACGAAGAATTAAAAAGGAGCGAAACAAGCATAGCAGAAGGGAGCAGCTTCGCGGCCGCTCCCTTTGCCTAAGTCTTGTGCATTTCTAACTCAGCAGGGCGCCTATGAAGAGAGGCACACCGGTCTCGCAGTCGATGATCATATAGACGAACGGCCGGTCGAGGTATACAGTCTTGCTCTCCTCCGGCTGCGGCGATGAACTGGCCATCCCCTCATCGATTGTAGCGGCTCCTGCTTTCGTCCCGCGCTCATTGACGCTGATGAAAGTCTTATGAATGACGCGGCTTATATACAACCTGCCCGCCGATGAGGAGCCGAGCTTTGTGAAGTCAGCCCGATTGCTGTCGAAAGCATCGTGCATGCCCATATCGGCCAGGACGTCATTCATCAACAGCGAATACTCGCTCTCAAACTTTGGAGTTGCGGTATCTTCATATAATCAGCTCCCTGCGTTCGATTGTGTTTGGTTGTCCGGTTTATCGTACACCTATAGTGGTAAACTCGTGGTATTCCACAGTTTCTCCAGGGAAAGTAGGTGCGGTAAATGAAGGGGATCTATGCGATTATCATTGTCCTTGTGCTCATCGCGTCATGCTTGCTGGCCTGCATAACGCCGGTTGACAGGGACGAGAAGGTCGGGTTCGTGGTCTTGGGCTTGATATTTGGCGGCATTGTTATCGCGGCTGTGTACTGCGCCCGGAAAGAGCGCCGCCCAAGGGGAAGGGATTCGAACATGCGCACAAATCCCGCTCCCCTAAGCAGTCGGGGTTCAACTCCCGCCGGCTCAATACTCAGAGTACAGCGTCACAGTCCTGCGAAGGCTTTCGTCCGCCATGCGCGTCACAATCGCCGCCGCTTCAACCCTCGAAATGCCCGTATCGGGCTTGAAGCTTCCAAGCTCGTCCGAGCCCGTGAGGATGCCCGCGCGGTACAGCCTGTACACGGCCTCCGCGAAGCTCTCGGTTGCGGGGACGTCCGGGATAGCTCCGTCGTCTATCCAGTTGATCTGTTCCAGGGCGTAGGTAGGCAAGGCGCCGCACAGGATCTGTGCGAACTGCGCGCGCGTAGCCTCGACGTCGTAGTCGTCGAACGGCGAGTCAATGATGCCGACGTCCAGAGCGTAGTCAACATAGCACTGGTGCCAGACCGCTCCCTGCTCAAAATCAGCTCTACCTGTGAAGAAGATGCTATCGATCCGCGCTGCGAGTGCGATAGCTTCCGCTATCTTCACGTTGCCCGAGGCGTTGAACCTGCCTTCTCCGCTGCCTTGCATCAGGCCGAGCTCATAAGCTGCCGCGACGTTGCCGGCGAACCAGTCTGTGGGCGATACGTCTGAAAACTGCCCCGGGCTGTACGCCCCGGTCTTCACAAAGTGCTCAAGCCCCGGTTCGAAGTATTCTTTGCCGTCGTCGATGTCGTCATAACCAAGGCCTAGAGCGGCGAGTATTAGCGTTAGCACAATTATCAATAAACCTATGCGTTTCATTAATCCTTCTCCTTTTAGATATCAGTAGCAGGGGTGGGGCGAGAGCTCAATACGGTTCGATCCCGCCCCCCTATTCCCGGCTCACCCCGCTGTGGGCGTCCTCATCGACCATGTCGTGCTAATCGATTTCCCCGAACTGCTCAAGTAGCTGCTCAAATTCTGCAGCTTCCCATTCCAGGCATCCACGATCAGGAAGTCGGAGGTTTTTAAGTTTTCCTTGTCTGCGCCCACGCGCAAACCTACGACTGTGATTGAATGGTTCGTTACCCTGAATATTACAGGGACGCCTTTCGTTATCTGGCTGTACAGCTCGCTGAGCCTTCTGGCAACAGAGTAACTATCGCTGCCCTTTATCGCGACCGAGTGACCCCAGCCGGCGTATGAGGTGTTGCTCCAGCGCATTGCCGACGGCAGCAACTCCTTCTCCCTGTACATCGAAACCGCAATAGCCTCCGCAGTCGCGGTGCAGCCGACGTTCTTGCCATCAATGACGAACTTGCTATAGTCCGTCTGCTTGTACTGGTATTCCGGCTTGTAGCCCTTTACCGCGTAGTAGCTGACGCTGTCATGGCTTATCGTTATAGTGGTGTTCTCGAAGGGGTTTTGGCTCGTCAGGTTGTCGCTGAAGATGTAGAGACCTTCGTTCGTGGCATACCACAGGTTCCCAAGAGAGTTCAGGAAGGACTTTGTGACTGTTACGTGCGCGTCCTTGAGAAGCGTCTTTACTACCGTGCCGCTCTTTGAATAAGGGGCGCTCCATACGGGGATGCCGTCCCTCGGTACATAGTACGTCTTGTTCACGCTCACATAGGTCGGCTCGTACAGATGGTTGCAGACCGTGCAGTAGTCTCCGCCCGCGCTCGTGTACTTGTGCGTCGTGCACGACGGGTTCGGCTGTATTATCGAAAATATGCTGCTTGACACATTGCCGCTGTAGATCCAATTGCCGTCATTGAGCTTGTACCACAGGTTGCCGGCCTGGTTCGTCGTCTTGGCGACGACGATAACTTCCGTGTCATAGCTCTGCGTCCTGACCCTGGTCGAGTTGTTGGAGTAGGGGCGGTTCCACACGGGCGCGCCGTCTTTGTTTGTCACTTTGTACCTGGTGTCCTTAATCGTCTCGATAGTCAGGGGGTACTCGTCCCCGCATTCGCTGCAGATTCCGCCGGAGTACTGGTGCGTGTGCTTGACCGCGACGTTGCCGCTGAAAATCCAATTGCCGTCCTTCAGTTTGTACCACAAATTGCCGGCCTGATTCGTCGTCTTTGCGACGACTACCACAGTCGAGTTATATGCCTGCGTCCTGACTGTGGTGGAGTTGTTCGAGTAAGGCCGGTTCCAGACCGGCGCGCCGCTCGCATTCGTTACAGTATACTCGGTCTCCTTCAGGGTAGTAATGCTGAGCGGGTACTCAGCGCCGCATGAGCACAAGCCGCCTGAGTAGCTGTGGGTATGGGCTTCCACGTTGCCGCTGAATACCCAGTTGCCGTCGGACATCCTGTACCAGAGGTTCCCTGCCTGGTTCGTAGTCCTCGCGGTTACCGTCACCATAGTTCCTTTGGCGAGAGTCTTAACTCTGCTGGAGTTGTTCGAGTATGGGCGGCTCCACACCGGCGCGCCTTCGGCGTTCGTGGTAATGTACGAAACGGAGTTCATGTTCGTTATTGTCAGAGGGTACTCGTAGCCGCAGCCTTCGGACGTGCAGATGCCTCCGGTATACTTATGAGTATGGCTCGCGAGGTTGCCACTGAAGACCCAGCAGCCGTCGCTCGTCTTGTACCAGAGGTTTCCGGCGGAGTTCGTCGTCGATGATACCACATGCACGACGGTTCCTTTCTTCGCGACCGTCCTGACGACGGCTGCGTCCGCGCTGTAGGAACTCCTGATTGGCACGCTGTCTTTGTTAGTCTCGTAGTATGTGGTCGCTGCGAGCGCGGGTAGTACAAGGGTTGTGCAGAGGATGATGATAATGAGCGGGAAGGATATGATGCGTAGCGACTTTTTCATTGCGGTTCCTCCGTTTTGTTGTTGGTGGCGAGAGCATAGCACCATACGGCGCGATTTGGGCAAGATTGTCACTTTTGGACGAAAAATTGGAACAATCGGTAAATCGGGAGCAGGAGCGGCCAGCAAACCGGGAGCCGGCGGGGCGGCCAGCAAACCGGGAGCAGGAGCGGCCAGCAATCTTCCTCTCAGTATACACGAAAAAACGCCCTCCGGGCGGTTGTCAGCACAACTGGTCGAAAAAACAGCACGAACGGCAATTAGAGCAGAATACAGCCCGCGCCACTCATGCTGCGTTCCTGACAGTATCACAGAGCAATAACAAGGATTTGCGCAGGGCGATTTGTATTTCGCTGCGAAATATGTTATCATGGCGAAACTGTTTCAACGGGAGTAACAAAGACAACTATGAAAGCATCTGCAGCAAGTTGAACCCGATCGTAATTGCGGTAGCGCTCTTTGTCGTCGGCACGGCGTTCGTCATAAAGGGAGGGGACGTGTTCGTCGACGCCGCAGGGTGGATTTCTGAAGCCACGGGGATCTCCGGGGTGGTCATCGGCGCGACACTCGTAAGCTTCGCGACGACAGCGCCGGAGTATTTCGTCTCGCTCATTGCAGCGATAAAAGGGCATGCCGACCTCTCGGTCGGGAACGCCGTCGGTTCGCTCAGCGCCAACCTGGGCATCGCCTTCGCGCTGCTGGCCGTCTTTACGCCCGGAACTGTCAAGGACAGGCTGTTCGGCGCTAAGGGCCTAATTATGATAGTCTCAACAGCGCTTTTGCTGCTGTTTTGCCTGAGCGGCGCCATCTCCGTTATCGAAGGCGCGGCTTTGCTGCTTATGTTCGCAATCGCTACATTCGTAAATATACGCTATGCGAAGGACGACGAAAAAACCGGGGAACGCAAGCGCGTCGCTCCGCGCGAGGCTCTTATCCCGGCGGCGAAGTTCATCGGAGGCGCTGCTGCGATTATCTTCGGGTCGAACCTTATCGTGGACAACGCGCAGGTGATAGCCTCTGCGCTCGGCATGTCCGAGGCCGTAATAGGCCTGACTATCGTCGCAGTCGGGACGTCGCTGCCGGAGATCGTTACATCAGTCGCGGCGATTATAAAGAAGCAGAACGCTATATCAATCGGCAACATCATCGGCGCGAACATAATGGACGCGACCTTGATCCTGGCGACAGGCAGCTTTATCACCGGCGGCAAGATGATGGTGCTGCGCTCCGCATACGTCATGGACATACCGCTCGCGCTGGTTCTTATGATTGCAGCCGTTTTGCCTTCCGCTGTCGGAAAGAAGATTTACAGATGGCAGGGGGCTTTAATGGCCGGTATATACATAGCCTATATCGTATACCGCATTTCCGCTACTTGACACCATAGTGGGCTGTTAGTTGGGTACCTGAACAGACATACAAAAAAAACCATGCCACGCAGAACCGCACCCAACACGCGCTATCCTTCAAATTGGCTAAAAAAACCTTGAAAAACTTCTCAAAATCGTATACAATAACGACACGACACAAGGTTCGCCCGATAAAACCGCAACTGACGGCTTATGCGAGTTAGCAGCCGGGGGTTGAACACCGCCGGCAAGCAGACGGGAGAACCATCACACGACAAGGACGTAACGTAAATGGGCAAGGTAATAGCTGTAGCCTCCGGAAAAGGCGGGACAGGAAAGACAACGACAGTAGCGGCGCTGTCTTCATGCCTTGCCGCGCTTGGCCACAGGACCCTTTGCATCGACTTCGACGCAGAACTGAAAAACCTCGACCTTGCGCTGTGCATGACCGAGTTCACAGCCGCTGACTTCACAGACGTGCTGAGCAACCGCCTGCCGCTGATGAACGCCTGCCGCGAATGCCCGCAGATCAAAAACCTCTTCTTCCTGGCCGCGCCCTCAGTCAACGGCTGGGAGGGCGTGAGCATCGTCGCCCTGCACGATATGTTCGCCGATATACGCGGGAAATTCGACTACTGCCTCGTTGACGCCCCTTCAGGCATCGGCGAAGGCTTCACATTCGCTCACTTCGACGCCGACGCGTCGATAATCGTCACCGAAGGCGAGGTTCCGGCGATGAGGGACGCGCAGCGCGCTGCTGAAGCTGCGGGAGACATGGGAGTCGGCGAACTGCTGCTGCTCGTCAACCGCGTCCTGCCGAGAAACTACAGGAGAATGAGGACTACCGTCGACGATGTAATAGATACCGTCGGAGTGCGGCTGCTGGGAATAATCCGCGAGGATGAGTCCATCCCCATTGCGCTCAACGAAGGCACGCCATTGATACTATACAAAAAGAGGCTTGCCGCCTACGACTTCCTCGACGCCGCTCGCCGCGTCGCAGGCGAGTTCATACCGATGCGCTGGCCTTTCATCTGGTAGCCGCAGCGCCCGCGCCGGCAATGCACCGCCCCCGCACCCCACTCCCCCTCCCTCGCACCGGCGCCCCCCGTCCGCTGACAACAGATATATTTTCGAAAGCAGGTGGAAGCTTTGGAAATCGCGCTAATGGCGCATGATATGAGAAAGGAACTGATGGTCCAGTTTTGCATCGCTTACTGCGGCATACTGGCCGGCCACACCATCTGCGCCACAAACACGACAGGCCGGCTCGTAAGCGAAGCGACAGGGCTGCCAATCACCCTGTATATGTCGTGCAACCAGGGAGGCAGCCGGCAGATTGGGTCGCGCATCGCCTACAACGAGCTGGACCTGGTACTCTACTTCTGCGACCCGTCGCAAACCGAAGAGTACCAAAACAGCGTCATGGACATCGCCAGGCTCTGCGACCAGTATAACGTCCCGTTCGCGACGAACGCCGCGACAGCGGAGGTGCTGATCCACGGCCTTAAGCGCGGCGACCTCGACTGGAGAAATATCATCAAAATACCGAAAGCAGACTATCAGGAGACATAGGAATATATGGAAATAATCAAACCGAGGACGCTGTCCGGATTCATGGAGCTACTCCCGGCACAGCAGACGTACTTCAGCGCGATGATCCAAAAACTGCGCGAATCGTTCGCCCTGTACGGTTTCACCCCGCTTGACACGCCGCTCATGGAAGCGGCTGAAATTTTACTCGCAAAAGGTGGCGGAGAGACCGAAAAGCAAATCTACCGCGTGCAAAAAGGCGACGCTGACCTTGCGCTCAGATACGAGCTCACCGCCTCGCTGGCGAAATACGTCGCGATGTACCACGGCCGCCTGACCTTCCCCTTCCGCAGATATGAAATCGGAAAAGTCTACAGGGGGGAGCGAGCGCAGCGGGGGCGTTTCAGGGAGTTCTACCAGGCCGATATCGACGTTATCGGCGACGGCAGCCTCGACGTCATCAACGACGCGGAGATACCAAGCGTCATCTACAGATGCTTCACATCCCTCGGGCTGAAAAAGTTCGTGATAAGGATCAACAACCGCAAGCTCCTTAGCGGGTTCTTCGAGCTTACGGGCGTAGGGGAAAAGTCGGTCGACGTCATGCGCGCCGTTGATAAGCTTGATAAGATAGGCGAGGAGAAACTCTCCGCCATGCTTATGGAAGACCTGGGATTGACGCAGCAGCAGGTCACAAGCATCCTTGATTTCGTCACATATAAAGGGGACCCCTTCGACGTGATAAACAAGCACAGAGGGGGAAATGAACTGTTCGACCTCGGAGCGGATGAAGTCGAGACGGTCAGCCGCCATATATCCGGGTTCGGCGTGCCGGAGGAGAACTTCAAAATCGACCTGTCGATAGCTCGTGGGCTCGATTACTACACAGGCACGGTTTATGAGACGAGGCTGACGGATCACCCGGAGGTCGGGTCCGTATGCGGTGGAGGGCGATACGATAACCTCGCCGGCTACTATACCGACAGGAAGTTGCCGGGAGTCGGCATATCCCTCGGACTGACGAGGCTCTTCTACATTCTTCAGGAACAGGAACTCCTCAACAGCGAGGCGCCGTCAGCTCCGGCGGACGTACTTATAATCCCGATGACAGACGACTTGTCGCACGCGGTCGCGCTCGCCACATCCATGCGCGGCGAAGGCCTGCGAGTGCAGATTCACAGCGAGGGGAAGAAGTTCAAGATGAAACTCTCCTACGCGGATAAACTCAACATCCCGTTCGTAGTATTCCTTGGCGAGGACGAGATCAAAAGTGGGCTCATCACGGTCAAAGACATGGCAGAAGGCAGCCAAACGACCGCCTCGGCGGGGATACTCACAGCCGGGCTGGCGGAAAAGGTGAAGCTGCTGAGGGACAAAGCTCCCATAAAGGAAAAATAGCCTGAGGGTTTAAAAGAAAGGAGATTCAAGACTTATGCAAATGATATCGAAGAAAATGTACTGCGACGTCGCAATCGTAGGCGGCGGAGTATCCGGCATCTCAGCCGCTATCTCCGCTTCAAGGCGCGGCCTTAAGACGATCATCTTCGAAAAAGGCACCTCGCTCGGAGGCCTCGCGACAAACGGCTATGTGCCGCAAGTCGCAGGTATGATCGAAGGCAACTGCAAAGAGTATGTCCTGAGGATGGAAGCCGACGGCGAACTGATGCGGCGCTCGCCGGTAGACGACCACAACCCGACATTCGACCCCGAGTACGGCAAGTTCATGTTCGAGCAAATGGTCATGGAACGGGGCGGCCGCATCATCTATGACGCGACCTGCATCGACGTGGAGATGGACGGGAATATTATAAAAGCCGCGATCTTCTATACCAAAGGCGGCTGGATGGCCGTATACGCGAACATGTTCATCGACGGCACGGGAGACGCGGACCTCGCAACCCTGGCAGGGGTCCCCTACGAAGTGGGCGGAGCGGATTTCGCGGGGCTGAATATGTCCACGACGCTCGGCTCGCGCTGGTCGCGCACGAACGTCGCAAAGTACAGGGAAGCAAACGCCGCGTGGATGAAAGAGCAGGCGGATAAAGGCGTCCCGGAAGCTAAGAGAGTCTCGCTCATCCACGATGCGGAGGGCCGCGCCATCGAGGCCGGCGATCTCAGCCGCCATTTCACCCCGGCGAGCGGCCTCTTCCAGATAATCCTGCCGCTCTATCCTGAAGAGAGCGCCGACTGGGTGACGTTCGCCTTCCACAGCTATTACACGAACAATGACGACGTCGAGGATATTTCGAGGCAGATTCTCGAGCAGCATATGCAGATGAGGGTGTACGAGAAGTTCCTGCAGAAGTACGTCCCGGGATACGAGGACGCCAACCTCACAGGCATCGGCTCGATACCCGGCGTGCGCGACAGCCGCCGCCCGTTCGGCGAGTATATGTTAAAAGCATCCGACGTGATATGCGGGACAAAGTTCGAAGACGGCATCGCGCGCTTCCCGGAGATGCTCGACACGCACCACCCGACGAGCCACAGGCATATATTCATGCGCCACGGCCACATCATGGAACAGGCAGGCAGCGCCGTAGTCCGCGAGCCGGACTGCGACGTCGAGATGCACCCCTTCGTGCGCCCCGCCGGGCTTGAAGCGAGGCCCGACCCGAGGGACTACTGCGACATTCCGTACCGCTCGCTCGTGCCCCTCGTCGTGGATAACCTGTTCGTCGTTGGGCGCTGCTGCTCCGCAGAGTTCCACGCAAACGGCGCGATGCGGATCATCGGGCCCGCTATGGGAACAGGCCAGGCTGCCGCTGTGGCAGCGGACTACGCTCTGAAGAAGAAAGTAATCCCGCGCGACATAGACGGGCGGGATGTCAGGAAAGCGATGATAGAGGAAGAAGGCGTCGAGCTTGACAAGCTGCCCGACGGCTACTGGGCCGACCTGCGCGCCCGCGAAGGCGACATGATAGTGCCGCCCTTCGGCGACATGATAGCAATAGTGCCAAAGAAGTAAAGCCCCGTCATTGCGAGCCCGACCCGCAATCCCCGAAGGCTAAGCAAAAAAAGCACAAAGAAAGAGGGAACGGCTCATCGCCGCACCCTCTTTGCTTTTGTGCCTTTGGCTCCTGACCAAACTCAGCATTTTTGCAGCCGTTTGTGCACAGCCGCAGTCTGCGATTCGCGCAGCACTCAGGCTAGATCAGGTACTCCGCGATATAGCAACTGCGGATCTGGTCGTTGCCCTTGGTGTCGACATACACTTTGTAAGCGTCGACCTGATAGGTACCGGCCGAGTTGTTGCTGATGCTGAAGGTCTTTGTGTAGACTTCAATCGAACCGTCGGAGTATGTCTCTGTAATCGTGATTGTGAGTTCGTTCGTGTTGCCGCTAAGCTTCTTGATCGAAGCGGCCGCAGCAACGTCTACGATGCAGACGCCAATGTCTTCTGCTGTCGCTTCTGTGGAGATGTAGTACTCTTCATACGTCACCACAGCCAGAAGCTGCTGAGCCGTGAAGGACTTCGCCTTGTACGGCGCGAAGCTCCATGTCGCAACTCCGGTTTCAGCGTCGTAGCCCTCATAAACGAGCGCGTCGTCCTCTTCGCCGTCTACAAACAGCGTTGCGGTAAGGGCGTCCTCGTCAAGCGCGGCAGGAAGCGTGCCGTCCTGAAGTTCGAACGTCGCTGTAAGCGTGCCTGCGAGGTTGTCAAGCGCCGCGGATGTGACCATGATCTCGGGGTCGGCTTCATCAGTTAACGCAAGCCACTGGAAGGAGGCCATCGCGCCGTATAGCATGGGCATGTAAACTGTGCTGCCTTGCCACGGATGAGAAGCGTTAAATGCGTCGGCGCAGTAGACAATGCCAGAGACGCATACATCCTCAGGGAAGAAGAATCCGTCATCCTGAATGTCGAATGTCAGTGAGAAGAAGCCGTCCTCATCGCAGAGCCACGGGTGCGCGACTCCGAAGCGCGGGTCATAGAACTCAAGCTCCCAACCGGATTTGGCGTCGATAAGAACATTCAAGCTCTGATCGAGCTCATAGATCTCGTCATCAAGCCACAGATAATCGCCCGCCCAGCAGAATCCCATGTCGGCTGCAAGCTGCGTACCGGCGCTGAACAGCTGTCCGTTTACAGTGACTTCGTCCGTCCCGTATGCGTACTCAAAAGTCGTCATGGTATCGTATACAAATGTGTAGTCTTCTACTGAAATCGTCGGGCGCGTAGCAGTTATGACCATGCCAAGAACGCCATAGTAACTCACAGTTGAGCCAAACGGTACGCCGATGTTGTAGGCGCCTGCCGGTACATTAGATACCGAGCCCGCCACTGCGCCTTGCGCGTTAATAGCGTTTGCCTGGCCAGCCCACGTCACAAAGTATGTGTCGCCAATGTCAATGAGGTCGGAAAGCTTCAGGGTGCCTAATACCTGATTCGTCGCCATCGTGACTGAGATACGATGCGACAAGCGCCCGGCAAGCTGGTCAATGAGGTAAAAATCCAGATAGTAATTGTAACGCCGGTTACTGCCGTTGCCGCTCTGCGTGATTCGCAGCGTCACGCTGTCAGCGATCTCTTTACCCTCAAACATAAAGAATATCAGGTTCTGGCTGGAGTATGGGCGGAAGTCCTGATTCGCAACCTCGCGCAGCGCCTGTACCGGGCGGTCAAAGTACACGAGCCAGTAGTCGCTCTCAGGCTCTTTGAACTCGCCAACACGGGTCGCCCACGGAAGCACATACTCTTTTTCGCCTACAGTGACGATAATGTAACCTTCGTACAGGTTGCCGCCCACGAGCTGGTCAGTATTCGTGTCTTCGCCAATCTCAAGCCATACATCGAACTCGCTGCCATTGATCTCGCAGAACACTTCAACGTCAAGGTCGAGGTTTTTATTCGAGTAGCGCGTATCGTGGTTGTAGATTACTTCGACGCCGTCAACCGTTCCGCCGTTCACAGTAGCCGTCAGCGTCTTGCTCGTCGTGCCGGCCATCGTCGGGCCGAAGCTGAAGCTTGCCATCAGGGCTTCGTCAAATGTGGCTTTGCTTGTAGCGCCGGTCGGGATGTCGTAGTTCGCAACTGTGATATAAACTTCGTTGACATCGGTTGCGCGTTTCGGGTTAATGAAGCCTGCGCCCTGTTCGAACACGGAAATTTCCGTTGCGTCTCTGTCGAAGTAGTTACCGGGGTTATTGTAACGTTCGCTAAGAGGCTTGATGATATCAGGATCCGCAGTGTTCATGATGCGGGCCTTTATCTCAGCGGGCGTCGCGTTGGGGAACTGCTGCTTAACAAGCGCGGCAACTCCGGCGACCCACGGCGAGGACATGGACGTGCCGCCCATTGACGTATAACCGCCGTCAAGGTCTGTCGAGAGGATATCCCAGCCCGGAGCGATGATGTCGGGCTTTATCTCCGCTGTTTCATTAACGGGGCCAATCGAGCTGAACGCAGCGGGTTCGGCAATGTGCGCTTTCTTGTTGAGGGCGCCCGGATCGAGATGTGCTGTTTCGCCGCCCTGTACAAGGTCATATAGAGTCCTTTTGAAGCTGGCCGGCGCGCTGAAAATCAGCATGTCTTTTGCGCTGGTTTCCGAGCCGATGTTGAGGTTGCCGATGACAGCTTCGTCGCGATTGATGACGATAAGGCCTGCCGCGCCGAGGCGGAGCGCCTGGCACTTGTACTCAAAGAAGGCCTGGCCGCGGTTGACGACAAGGATTTTTCCGCTCAGAGCGCCTGCCGTAAGGCCATTCAGAGCGTCCATCTCCGCAGCGGTCATGTCGCTGCCAGTCGTACCCGGCGCGGACGGGACATTGTTCGCGCACGCGTAATACAGTTCATAACCTTTTCCTTCGATATACACTAAAGGCTCGATAGTGTATGTCTGGAGGGGATGCGGGTATACCGTATCGGGCGGCGCAAGAGGCCCGTATGTCACATATCTTGTCTCAAGGCTGCCGAACGAGCCGTCGCGGAAAACGCCCGCGAGGGCCGAGTCGCCGTTCTCGCAGAAGAAGTCCACCGTTCCCGTATCTCCGGCATTGTTGCTGAAAATCGGAGTGTAGGACAGTATGGGGTTGCCGCCGTACTGCGAAGCCGCGACTGAGATCGGCAGTGAGACGCCGCCGGAGCCCAGCGTGTAGTTTTTACGGTCGGTCGTGTTGTTTGTCGCATAAGCGTTATTGCCCGCGGAGTTAACTATCATAACGCCGGCGATGACCGCGTTGTTCCTTGCTACGTGACCGGCTTCATATGCCGTATTCGCGTCGTTGCCGAGGGACATGTTTACAACGTCCATCTTCGGCAGGTTTATACCCGGATAGGTCCCCGGGTTTGGGTTGCCGCCGCTGTAGGCTTCGAGAGCGGCGGTCGTATCAGCGCTGGCTGCGCTGTTCGGATTGTTGGGAGTGAAAACCTGA
>Ga0082212_10004563_pt1 | contig 19146 bp, 12 predicted proteins | sample TergutNt197P3_FD_71548 | JGI IMG/M metagenome (GOLD analysis project Ga0082212, IMG submission 71548) | Neocapritermes taracua P3 segment gut microbial communities from Petit-Saut dam, French Guiana - Nt197 P3 | ecosystem: Host-associated > Arthropoda: Insects > Digestive system > Gut ... | reverse complement strand
TCGCGAAAATCCGGGCAGTTCCGAAAAATTTTCCATGAGTACCTTTGCACTCAATACCTGTCAGGAAGCAAATGGCGTCAGCCAACTGCACGGAAAGGTGTCGCAAAAGATGTTTGCACCGCTCTGGAAAGGATACTTTCCCGAAGAACTGCATGTAAGTTATGTCACAAACGGTGTTCACATGCCGACCTGGACAGCAAACGAATGGAAACAATATTACACAAAAAAATTCGACAAATCATTTATGAGCGACCAGTCCAACCCGGATATTTGGGAAGCTATCCAGCATGTACCCGACAGCGAAGTATGGGAAATCCGGAAACGACTTAAAAATAAATTGATTAAATACATCAAAGCACAATACCGCGATAGCTGGCTGAAAAATCAGGGCGACCCTGTCAAAGTGGTTTCCATCCTCGAAAAAATCAACCCCAATGCGTTGTTGATAGGTTTTGGCCGCCGTTTTGCGACCTATAAACGCGCTCATCTATTATTTACCGACCTGGAGCGGCTATCCAAAATCGTCAATAATGAAAAACTGCCCGTTCAAATTGTCTATACCGGGAAAGCCCATCCGGCCGACGGAGGCGGACAGGGTCTGATCAAGCATATTGTCGAAATCTCACGCCGACCCGAATTTTTGGGAAAAATTATTTTCCTGGAGAATTACGACATGCGCTTAGCACGCCGCCTGATATCGGGCGTCGATGTATGGTTGAATACCCCTACCCGACCTTTGGAAGCATCAGGCACATCGGGCGAAAAAGCCGAAATGAATGGCGTATTGAATTTTTCGGTTTTGGACGGATGGTGGTACGAAGGATACCGGAAAGACGCAGGCTGGGCATTGACCGACAAACGGACTTACGAAAATCAGGAATACCAGGATCAGTTGGACGCTGCAACCATTTATCATTTATTAGAAGACGAGATTATCCCGCTCTATTTTGCCAAAAACAGCAAAGGATATTCGCCCGAATGGATTCAGTTTATTAAAAATTCTATTTCGCAGATAGCGCCGCATTATACGATGAAACGCATGTTGGACGATTACATCGAACGTTTTTACCGCAAGTTAGCCGGTCGCTCCGCTTTCCTGACCAACAACAATTACGAAGAAGCAAAAGAAATCGCAGCCTGGAAAAAACATGTGGCAGCCCATTGGGATGCTTTCACGGTCGACTCATTTTCATTCAGCGACGAAGCCGCCCGTCCTATTGTGGGCGAAAATTACACAATCCAATTCGTAATTGACCGGAAAGAGTTGAACTGTATGTTAGGGCTTGAAGCCGTCTACGCCCGCGAAAACATCGACAAACAAAAATTAAAATTCCTCTTCGTCCATCCCTTTAAACTAATCAAAGAAGAAGGCTCAAAGCTGTACTTTGAACTAAACAAACGCGCCACCGAATTCGGTCACATCAAAGTAGGATTCCGCATCTACCCCATCAACCCCAAACTCCCTCACCGCATGGACTTTGCGTACGTCCGCTGGATACAACCATAGCGGTTTAAAATGAAACCGTCATAAGCTCTTTACCTATATTGTGTATTTCGTTTTCGATTTGTTTTTTCTTGGATGAACCAATATATGTTACGCCGGAAGCATATTGCCTCATAAGCGATGTGTTAATACCTATCCGTCTTGCTATTTTAGTCGGGGAAATAAAATTATAATGGGCAAAGAAACCCGATAAATCATAAACGTATTCAAATTCGAGATTACCGCCGTTCAATTCCTCCGGAATTGAACGACCGGCTTCTTTCGATACGTTAATATATTCTTGAGGAAATTTTTCAAAATCCCTTTTTGCATCATTAAGGGTATCACCATAAGACATTGCCAAATCAAAGCCTTCCATCATAATGGTAAAACCTGTTTTCGACCTGCCGATTATTGCTTTTACTTTTTTCTTTTCCATATCTTCGTTTTTTTTAGAACAGGCTTATTTCAACCTTGCTGCTTTTATTATTTTGTTAAATTTTATACAAATATATAGCTCTTCGGTTATATATCCAAAAAATTCTTCAATTATTTTTCAAAATTGTATTTATCTATACATTTTTTGGCGAGTTTCGTATGCTTAACGAATTGCCTTTCAAAAACAAAAACAATTGTTAATCAACACAATTGCAAAAAAATGTAAAAAATATTTAAAATTTGCTGTGTTTTTTTGGTTCGTGTTTAAAATATTTTTTGTAGTTTTGGGGGCGAAAATTTTAAACGATTGCCTATGGCAGAATAAAGAAAAAATAGTGCGTAAATCGCACAGAAACAGACATATAAAATAGCGGATTGCTGCTATATTCTTGTGTTCAATTTCCACTTTGAACCCATAATAATTGGGTCTATCTCAAGAATAAGTTAGCGAAACGCCGTGTATTCGGCGTGGAGCAACTTGCCGGAGATAGAGGCGTGGAAACCTGAACACAGACAGGTTGTTTCCACGCTATTTTTTTGTGTTTTTTTTGATCAGAGAATGATAGAAGAAAATATTTACAAATCTAATAATCAATTCAAAACCTCGCGATGTAAAGGTCAATCGCCATAAAGTAAATGAAGAAAGTGATTTTCAAAACAAATGAAGCAATCGACAATTTGTACGGTGCAATGGAAGCAGAGACCATTTTAAAAAACGAGCAGAATTTAAAAGTCCAAAAGAGTAGATGAATTAATAATAAAGATATTTAATTATGGCTGTAAATTTAGTTGATCTTAATGCACGTATTGCTGTATTTAAAAGAGCAGAAAAATATATTAATCTCCATAAAGATGTATTTGTTGGCACAGAATTGGAAAATTCTTTTAATACACTTAAGGTACAATGGCAAAATGACTTTGATCCATTAAAATCCCATGAACTTGTACAGGTCATCAAGAATAACCTTGACAATGTCGGTAGCGACCTCACACTCAAAGCTGAATTAAAAGCATTTTCTTCGCAGTGCAATTTTTTATATTCGAACGAAGAAATTTTTAAAGCACTCGTACACGCAATGAATGATGGCACTCAGAAGAAGAAGGAACTAAAAAGTGAAAATCGAACATATACTGATTCAGTAAAGAAAGAACCGAATAAATCATTTATTGAAGTGAAGAATACCGGAGAGCGCAAGAATTCTTTCACAAATTCATCACAAAAGCAAGCAGGTGGTGAAAACAAAAAACATGCCGATTTGGAGCAAGCAAAGTTCTATTATATTGAAAATAATGAAAACAAAGGTCCATTAAGTAAGGATCAGTTAATTCAACTCGGATTAAAACCTGATACTTTAATTTGGAAAGATGGATACAAAAATTGGATACCTCTTCATGAGGCTAAAGAACTACAAGTTTTGAAAAACAAAAAAAGGAGCACAATGCAAATCGTTGGAGGTATTATTACCGCCGTGTTAGTTCTTGCAATTGTTGGAATAACGGTATTGTTTTTTGGTGACAAATGGGGAGAGGCGACAGAAGGCACATTAATTCCTGTAAAAAGTGCCGATGATTGGGGTTTTGTAAATCAAAATGGGATATATGTAATAAATCCTCAATTTAAAAACGCTGACTTTTTTTACAACGGATTGGCAAAAGTCATTTCTTCTGACGGAAAAACAGGCTACATTGATGAAGATGGGAAATTTATAATCCCGACTGAATTCAAAGATGGAACAAAATTTAACAATGGTTTGGCTTTTGTAACTTCTGAAGGTGGATTTCCAATTTGCATTGATACAAAAGGAGTCACGAAATTTGAACTGAAAGAAGTTGATTTCGTGTATGCTTTCAGTGAAGGTCTGGCTTTATTTAACGACAAAAATGGGAAATATGGATTTGTTGACGAAACCGGAAAAATTGTCATAAATTCTCAATTTGAATATGCATCTTCATTTTTTTCGAATTTTTCCTTAATAAAACAAAATGGGAAATATGGATTTATTGATAAAACCGGAAAAATTACTGTTAATCCTCAGTTTGAATTTGCTTTGCCTTTTAATGAAGGGAAAGCCGCTTTTTCAAATGGTGAAAAATGGGGATATATAAACACAAAAGGCTCTTATGTTATTAACCCGCAGTTTGATGACGCTTTTTCGTTCAGTGAAGGGTTTGCTTTAGTTAAGAAAGATAATGCATACGGATTTATTGATGGAAAAGGGGAATTCGTGATTAATCCGCAATTTGAGCAAGCGCTTCCTTTTTCAAACGGCTTAGCTGTAATACAACAAAACAAATCATTCGGCTATATTGATAAAAAGGGAATTATCAAGATTAATCCACAATTCGAATATGCTTTTTCTTTTAGCAACGACATTGCTCCCGTTGTTAGCATAAACAAATGGGGGTTTATTGATAAGAAAGGGATATTTTTAATCAATCCACAATTTAATAAAGTAAGTATAAAAATCAATAATTCACTTAATTCAAAATTATTATCAGAAAACGATTTTGTAAAAAACGACTATTATGATGCTTCCGAATTTGTCGAACTGTTTTTCAAAAAAGGCATTGGTAATACTTTTGATGGAATTGATAATTCAACTACATTATTGAATTTATCAGACCATACGATATACGGCGACTGTTTGAATGATCAAAACCAATTTATTGCAGTTTGCATGAAAAATTTTAAAGTCACCCAGGATATAGACATAGAGAACGTAACGTTTCATTTTGATATGCCAATTTTTCAGGAAATTGCAAACTTTAATTCACGTGGACTTAGAACTGAAATGCAAAAAAAATATGATTTTTCTGTTAAGCCAACAATTATTGAATACAGTTTTAGTCTTTCGGGAGAAGCCAATAGTAAAGGCATAGTGATTTCAAACTCAATGAAAAACGAAATAGAAAACCGGTATAAAATGCAAATGGAAGGAGGCGATTTTGAAAGACAAGCTGTTATGTACTGGTTATTGCAGGATGAAGGGAAATTGAATTTTGCCATTTTTGCCGATGAATGGAGTTTGAAATTTATTATTTCATTTAATAAAATGTTATTGCAAAATATTTTGGTAAATATAGATTAATCATTTATTTAGATAGTTTCATGAAAAAAATAGTATTAGCAGTATTGGTAGTATTTTTTAGTGTTTTGTTTTGTGAAGGACAAAATATTAGAAATCAATTAGAACAGCAACAACAGCAGGAAGCAGTACGACAAGAACAACAACGACAACAAGAAGCGACACGGCAGCAAGAATTGCGTCGACAAGAAGAAACGAGACGACAGGAACAACTACAGCAGGAGGAGGCACAACAAAAAGCCTTACAGGCTGAACTTCTTGAACAGGAACGAATAAGTAAAGCACAATTAAGTGTGGAAAACCTATTTTTGCTTTTAAAAAGTGACGACTTAGGATATATAGATGATTTTTTATCTTCTCGCGGTTGGCAATTTAATGGGGCAAACATTAGTGAACAAGACAATGAAATGTTTGATGGCTATGAAGCAATTGAATGGTCTTTTGATAAAGAAAATAATGCAAAATTGACACAAGGCGTCTTCGTTTATTATCGTTATCAGGGATATGAAAGCGCTGTCAGTTATTGGATGACAAATGAAGAAACAGGTCGTATTTTAGAAACTGAATTAAAAACAAACGAATATAAACCACAAACAACAAACGTGATAGAAAATGGTTTGGAAAGCGTTTACAGAAAAGAACAGTATAATGTAACGTTTCAAAAATTAAGAAAAAATTCGGGTAATAGCGACACTAATAGTAGTTTTAAGATATTTATCTTTAATTTTGGAGAAATTGAAAAACTACAAACTGAAATTGCAAATGAGCGTGAAAAAGCTGCGCGTAGACCTGCTCGACAAACTCCGGGACGAGGCGATATTTCTTTCTTTTTTGCAGGATGTGATGATTTGGCAAAAGAAGAACACGGAAATATATCGCTAAAAGTTTCTTTAAAATGGGAGACTGGTAAAATGATTGATGGCAGATCAATAATAACAGGTAAGCCTACCCGATATGCAGAAACAAAAAGCGAAAATATTGGTTCCGGTACTCTTGGAGATGGTTTTTCGTTTTTGATAAAAGACCCCAATCCCGGAGGGAAAAAAACAATTTCCATTGAGGTAGTTGGTGCTAGAATTAATTTTTTAAGGACGGCTGATACTGTGGGTGATGCAGTTGTCAGTTTTAGCAGCAAAGATATAAACACAAATTTAAAAACGAGTTATGACTTTACTGTCTCTATAATCAGACAGGAAAGCAAGAAAGGCGAAATATCTTATAGATACCAAATTAATCTTCAATAATAAACAATAAAACCTCGTCACTGTATAGGTAAAGTGCTTAAAAAAAATGAAAGAGATAAATTTCAAAACGAAAGTTTCAACATGTTTGCTTGTAGCCTTATTAACAGCAAATTATGCACATGGGCAATATTATGGTGGTTACGGATATGGAGGAGGCGGATCCGACCTGGAAAATTTATTAGAAAGTTTAGGGCCGATTTTCAGCATTATTTTGGGCTTAATTGTTTTACTCGTCGCGTATCGAATAATCCGTAATTTTTTAAGAAAAGGAAAAAGTTCATCCGGTAGTATGGGGTTTACACCTCCACAAATGGGATTGCGCGGTAAAACAAAAGAACAGAAGCAGATTGTTAAATATTTTATGAGTACAGGTATTTTGGGTATGATCTTCCGAATATCCGATTCTACTTTCGATAATATGTTAAAAAGAAAAGTGGAAGAATTCAGTTCTCAAATTGAAACACGAGCATTAGATGCACACGGTATGGATTCCGACGAAGTAAAGGAAACCAGACCTATCCTTGTCGAAAATTATTATCTTGATGCTGAAAGCCGTTATTTTAAAATGTTCAGAGATGAAACATTCCGAACTTCCGAATATCAGATGACATATCTGATGTTCAGCGAAAAACAAATGTATGCGTACAGATATGTTTTCGATTTAGCCAGTGCAAATACAACCGAAAAAACCAACGAATATTTTTATGAGGACATCACTAACGTTGAAGTTACTCAAAAACAAATTGAATTTCTCTCTCCTCGTCCGATAGAGTATATTATTGGTGGTATTGCCGCAATCATCATTGGTATCTTGATGATGCCATGGGGATCGATTTTTTCCTTTTTAGGTTTCTTGACTTTAGTTGTAGGTGTGATAATAACCGCATTTTTAGGTTTTTCTCGACGTACGGTTGATACCTTAACTTTAAAGTTAACTGTTCCGGGTAATGAATTTATCTGTGCCATGAATCCGGAAAATATTGCAGCGATACAAGGAATGAAAGCAAAACTTAGGGAGAAAAAACAGTAATTGTTTTGGTAAACTTTTGATATTTTTTAAAAAATAGGAGATCATTATAATGTTTGGATTTATTTATTTGCTTTTAGGGAATTTGGGTTCTGGAGAATTAATTGTTGTTGCTATTTTACTGTTCGGCGGTATTGGCGTATTTAAAATGTTTTCAAGAAAAGGGAAAAGTTTATCAAGCGATACGGGTTTTGCTCCTCCGCAAATGGGATTGCGCGGTAAAACAAAAGAACAGAAACAGATTATCAAATATTTCATGAGTACAGGCATTTTGGGCATGATTTTTCGGATATCCAATTCTACCTTTGATAATCTATTAAAAAGAAAAGTGGACGAATTTAGCTCTCAGATTGAAACACGAGCATTAGATGCTCATGGAATGGATTATGATGAAGTTAAGGAAATTCGACCGATTCTTGTTGAAAATCATTATCGTTTCAGTCGTTATTTTAAGATTTTCAGAGATCATACGTTCCGTGCTTCCGAATATCAAATGACATATTTGATGTTCGGCGAAAAACAGCTTTATGCTTACAGTTATATTTTCGATTTGACAGGCGCAGATACTGTCGAACAAACCAAAGAATATTTTTATAAAGACATAACAAACGTAGAAGTGACCAAGGGACAAATTGAACATCCCGCTCCCCGCCCCATGGAGTACATTATTGGTGGTATTGCCTGTATCATCATTGGTCTACTTTTGGTATTAGTTTCACAAGGAAATGGAGGCGTTATATTTTTGGGAGGTCTTATTTTAGCTGCAGGGGTATTTATTTCAGCTTTTGCAGGTTATTCTCGGCGTGTGATAGACTACCTGATTTTAAAACTGACCGTTTCGGACGACGAATTTATTTGTGCCATGAATATTGAAAATATTGCTGCAATTCAAGGAATGAAAGCAAAAATCAGAGAAAAGAAAAAATAAGACACCACTATTATTAATAATGTTAGCTTATGGTCACACAAGTTCACGATACATCATGTCGAAATTGCGGGGCAGCAGCAGATATAGGACAAACTACCTGTCTTTATTGCAAGCAGCCCATTTTGATTTCGACTTTCAACAGTGTATATGCCATGCCAATGCCCATGGTAAACCAATATGCTGCCACATACAGGGAGGCTTTACAAAACGAACCTGAAGCTAAGGACTTAAATAATGCAGTAGCAATGTGTTATTTGAAACTCAAACTGTATGACAAAGCATTGGAAGCATTTGAAAAAGCAATAGAAAATAATTTTGATAATCCAGAATCATTATTTTATGCGGCAATTTGCCTGCTTGGCGGGAAAAAGGCATTCCTTATGCAACGTTCGGTAATTGACAAAGTAGAGGAATATATGAACGCTGCATTGGCGATAGAACCTCGGGGCATCTTCTATTACTTCCTTGCTTATATAAAATATGACTATTTTAGTCGTAAATTTTTCAAGACATCTCCCACTTATCAAGAGGCAATAAAAAACGCAAACGATGCTGGTGTCTCACCGTATGACATTGAGCAACTATTTGGAAATTTGAATGTTTCACGTCCTGATGCCTTGAAATAACTTTAATTCAGATGTGAATAATGGGTGTCAATACTCAAAAAACCATTTCGATAACCAACCTTGCCAACGGCGAGCGTATAGGGTTGGGTGCGGTCGAGATAACAGCCGTACCGCACCTGTCGATCCTTCAAAAACGCTTCGTTGCCGAGGCCAATATCGACGCGGAATACAAGCAGGATATGGCGCGTATGCTTTCGGAAGTTTTTCAAAACTACAAAATCGCTTCCGGGGGATGCAGTGACATTTCATTAGAGATTTTATGGACGACGCAAGAAGTTAAAAATCAACCATATAAGGCTTCGATTTCCTTGCATGTCATTATCCGCGCTATCGGAAGTAATGATGCAGAAATTGAAAATACAATCCTGTCGCTTATGCGGATTTGTAAAGCGACACTTGATTTTGGAAAATACGACCATCGCGATGCTGATATTAATGATTTGCTTTCCCGCGTCCGTAAAATCAACGGTCAATCGGTCAAGGCGGTTGTCAAAAGCGAACGGCTTGAGAATCTGCAAAACAGTATGCTTCCCTTTTGCTATGCCTTTGACAAGTTGCCCGAAACGGAAAACGACCTCAGCCGTATTGTGAGTTCCCTGATTGATTATCCCGACTGTGCCGTTTCCTTTCAATTGATACCTGCTGTGTATTCTGTTAAGGAAGCGGCGACTGTGGACAGATTCGCACAAATGCTCGATACACTCTCAAAAGGCGTTACAGATCAAGGGATTGGCAATATCAGTTTTACATCGGCAGAAAAACACGCTGAAACGTATAAATATTATTCTCAAAAAAAAAATACGGCACAGTTTGTATTTAACGTGCTTGTTTACGGTGCGCCAAGTGAAACAAATGCCATCGCAACAAGAATTCTTGCACAGTTGAACAACAGCAGCGAACTTCGCATTATTTCACTTTCAACCGACGATGTGCGCAAAGATGATAATTTCTATCCGCTTCCGTGGGCAGTGCATGAGGTAATCCTCGGCGCTGACAGGAATCCGTCCGTCTGGAATGTAGGGCAGGATCTGAATGCTTTTTATTCGCTGCCCTATATCATAACGGCAGAGGAAGCGTCCGAATTTTTCCGTCTTCCTGTCGGGAGCGACGCCGTATCTGCAGGGTTGGTTGTAAACGAATCGGGCAAGACAAGCCGTACCTACGCAGATAATGTTGTGGGCGGCGGCGATATAATGGTCGGAACGCTAAAGTCGTCGGCTCACGGCGATACCATCGGCATTTCGCTGAAAGACCTTACCAAACATACGCTGATAGTAGGTACGCCCGGATCGGGCAAAACGACTTTTTCAGTCAGTTTGCTTGATCGTCTGTGGAAAGACCATCATATTCCGTTTTTGGTAATCGAGCCTGCTAAAAACGAATATCGCGCTTTGGTGCAGAGTATTACCGATTTACAGGTGTTTACCCCAGGCAAAAGTTTCATTTCACCGTTTGTGCTTAATCCGTTTGTTCCTCCCAAAAATGTTAAACTTGAAACTTATAAATCCGCATTGAAAACTGCTTTCAAGGCGGCTGTGCCCATGTTTCCTCCCTTAGACATGATTTTTGAAGAAACAGTAAATAACTGCTATTCAGATTTCCGCTGGCTCGACACCTATACAAGCGACGACAAGGGACGAATATTTAATATTACCGACTTTGTCAAATGTTTTGAAAAAACGTTTGAAGCCATCGGATATACCGGCGACGCAAGGAACATCGGGCTTGCAGGATTGGTTCGACTGCAAAGTCTTGTCAATCTGTTTGATAATTACTATTCCATACCGATTGAGGATTTGCTGTCAAAACCGACCGTCATTGAGCTTGCGGCAATAGAAAACAGCGACCAGAAAGCGTTGATTATTTCACTGTTGCTACTTTCTATTTTAGCGTATGTTAACAGTTCACCTAATTACATCGGCGACGGCAACCTGCGTAATCTGATTCTTTTGGAAGAAGCCCATGTGCTGCTCGACGCCGACACTAACAAGGGCGAAGGCGAAGCAAACCCAAGCGCTATTGCACAAGGATTAGTGAAACGTATGCTTGCCGAAATACGCGCTTATGGCGTGGGCATTGTCATCGCCGACCAGTCGCCACGCAAGGTAACAACCGACGTTGTCGCCCTGACCGATATAAAGCTGGCATTCCGTCTGGTTGAAGCGACCGACAAACAGATACTTGCCGACAGTTCCAATATGAGCGAAACGCAGGAACAGCGGCTTGCCAAACTAAAGCCCGGCGAGGCATTCCTGTTTTTCGGAAAACTTGACGAACCGGAAGAAATCAAAACAGAGGACTACCGTTTGGCAAACAAAATCAGCATTTCACTCTCGGACGATGGGATAAAATCGCTTTCGACCTACTGGAACGACCGCAGGGATAAACTTCGTCCGTATCCCGAATGTAGCTATTGTCAATATTGTGCCGACGGCTGCGATTACAACATGCGTATTTTGGGGCGCGAAATAGCGCGGCGGATTTTTGTTAAAAACTTCAAGCCCGACAGCGCCGAATCAAAAATCGTGAAAGATGTGTTCAGGAAAATGCCCGCATTGATAAAGCAGGAACTGAATGTCGAGCCATATAACCAACATTTGCTTGCCTGCGTGGAACTTCACCTGATACGGCGAATAAGGTACGGAACAAAAATAACTGTTTCCGATGCAACAACCCGGATAACATTAACGAATATTTGACGTTTATATAATGGGAGAAAAATATGTCATATACCGTGATTTAGTAGCCGACAGCCGTTCTGACGTTAGAAACGAAACAGGCAGCGAGGCAAAAGCGGATTATGGCGGAGATCTTGCAAAGGATACCGGCGTTGACCTGAATGCCGGAGCGGTTGAAGTTGCAGGAAAGGAATCGGTTGACAGGGAAGTCGGCGTGGACTTGAACGATGCAGGCGGAGAACAGTTGGATTCCGTGCTTGAAAATTTCAGGGAAGACAACTGGAACGACTTGTCGCTTGAAGATCAAAAGCAGTCCATGACAGACCTTGCAGCTTGTGTGGCTTCCGATACAGGGAATAACAATCCGCCTGAAATAGTCTTCCGCAACGATATGAACGACGGCGAATACGGCGGGTACAATCCCGAAACCAACACGCTGGAAATCAACGAAAACATGCTTGACGATTCTGCAGAAGCCGCCGACACCGTCGCTCACGAAATGTGGCACGCCCATCAACAGCAGTGCGCCATGGACCCGGCAAGCGAAAAGGGTCGCGAATATCAGGAGGGTTTTGATAATTACATAAGCCCCGAGTACGATTTTGAGGGATACGAAAATCAAATGGTCGAAGCCGAAGCGAGAGAATATGCACAAGGTTTCAAGGATAAATTAAAAGATAATGGAGGAATTTAATGATGGAAAAAATTGTTAATTATTTAGTAAACGAGCGTAATCAAAAGCAGGAAGTGGCGGTAAAAATTGCCTCGCCCTTTGAAAAACATGACGATATATGCGCCGAACTTTTAAACTGGATTGAATTGCGAGCGTACACATTGGATAACCCGCTCACGGTTGAGGGTTACACGGCGGAAATGATTTCCAAACTCGCACCGTTTATGGACGGGGTTGGCGTATATAACTTTATGGTTACGCTCAGAGAGCGACCGGAGAACGGCAAACGTATCATTGCGGAAGGATTTCCGAGAAAATAGGAGGAGATTATGGGCAAAAATTATGAAGCAGGAAGCGACTTGAATCCGGAAACGAAGGGTGAAGTTGGCAATAGCGATACCAGACAGGATTTTGGAGGTGATTTGGCAAACGATGAGGGGGTTGATTTGAATGCCGGAACTGTTGGTGTTATGAATTCAGAGGCAACAAGTTTAAATAAGGGAAGTTCTGTTGCAAAAGCACGAGAATATGACTCTGATCCTGTACACCAGCCTAACCGCATTCCCACAGATCGAACCGGAAGATTTGGAGGTGAAAGGGGTAATTCAAGTTTTTATCCTAACAATGATGCGGCTCTAACAAGAATGCAAGGATTTGGTGAGGGTATTAATTCTATAGAATATAGGGATGGAAATCCCGATTTTTCACCGTTTTCTAATCATAATTCACCTTGGGGGAACATTGATAGTCGTGTAGAAATTGGTCATATGACGGATCAACGCACAAATCCATCCTATGAGTATGGACGTCGAAATGACAGCCACGATCCGAATGCTGATTTGGGCAATTACGCTCAAGGTGACAATGCTTTGGCGGACAGACTAAGAGAATCTAATCCTGATATTACAAGTGCTCATATTGAAGAATTTCGGACAAATAACGGTTTGACATGGCATGAGTATCCTGACGGTAAATCCATGCAACTTGTCCCAACTGAGATACATGATGCTTGCAGGCACAGTGGTGGTGTTTCCGATATGAGAGAAAGGATGGCATATGGCGATGTTGACGCTCGGTATAGAGGATTGGAAACTGACACATCGGATGCTTTAAATAACCCAATGTATGATGACCCAAAATTTGACCAAGCAGCCTATGAAGCTGCTATAAATGAGAATGAAACGAAAAATCAAGCCAAACCTACAGAACATTCAGAAAACATGAATTCCAATTTCGATTTGAATAGTGATAGTTATGAAGACAATACAATTTATGGAACGAAAGGAGACGATAATAATGTAGAGATCGGTGAAAATTTAAACGGTGATCAACCGACTGATTATTCGCCCGAAGACAAAGCCGCTTTTGATGAAGCAGGAGATTTGGATGATGAATCAACAAATTCCGAAAGAACAGAGGAAGCAGAACCCGAACGACCTGAAGAAGAACCCGAACAACCGGAAGCTGAGCCGGAGCAGCAGGAAATAAAAACGGAGCAATCAGAAACAGAACCGGAACAGCCCGAAACAGAACCCGAACAACCCGAAGCAGAGCCGGAACAACCGGAAACAGAGCCGGAACAGCCGGAATCCGAAACAGAGCAATCTGAAACAGAGGCGGAACAACAGGAATCCGAACCAGAGCAACAGGAAGAGTATCCGGAACAGCTCGAAGCAGAACCCGAACAGCCGGAAACAGAACCCGAACAACCGGAGACAGAAACGGAGCAACCTGAAGCAGAACCGGAACAAACAGAGGCAGAACCGGAGCAACCGGAGACAGAGCCGGAACAACCCGAAGCGGAGCCGGAACAACCTGAAACAGATCCGGAACAGCCAGAAACAGAAACGGAGCAATCGGAATCAGAACCTGAGCAGTTGGAAGCAGAACCCGAACAGCAGGAAACAGAACCAGAGCAACTGGAGACAGAAACAGAGCAATCGGAAACTGAACCCGAACAGACGGAAGCAGAACTGGAAACAGAATCAGAGCAAACAGAAGCTGAAATGGAACAGCCAGAAACAGAAATGGAACAGTCAGAGGCAGAACCGGAGCAAACGGAGACAGAACCGGAACAAACAGAGGCAGAACCGGAGCAACCGGAAGCAGAGCCGGAACAAACAGAGGCAGAACCGGAGCAACCGGAGACAGAGCCGGAACAACCCGAAGCGGAGCCGGAACAACCTGAAACAGATCCGGAACAGCCAGAAACAGAAACGGAGCAATCGGAAGCAGAACCTGAGCAGTTGGAAGCAGAACCCGAACAGCAGGAAACAGAACCAGAGCAACTGGAGACAGAAACAGAGCAATCGGAAACTGAACCCGAACAGACGGAAGCAGAACCGGAAACAGAAACAGAGCAATCGGAAACTGAACCCGAACAGACGGAAGCAGAACCGGAAACAGAATCAGAGCAAACAGAAGCTGAAATGGAACAGCCAGAAACAGAAATGGAACAGTCAGAGGCAGAACCGGAGCAAACGGAGACAGAACCGGAACAAACAGAGACAGAACCGGAGCAACCGGAAGCAGAACCGGAACAGCCCGAACCTGAACCCGAACAACCGGAAGCGGAGCCGGAGCAGCCAGACACAGAGCCTGAACAGCCTGAACCCGAACCCGAACAACCCGAACCCGAAACCGAACCGTCAGCAGATGTTGATATACCTGATGAATAGAATAAAATTGATAAGTATTAAGTTAAATCTGTTTTTCCGTCATTGCGAACGGAGTGAAGCAATCCAGAAAATAAAATAACATTTTGTTTATCACTGGATTGCTTCGGGCAAGCCCTCGCAATGACGAATATGTCAAATCAAAATTAACTTAACAGTAGTAACTAAAAACAGAAAAATAAATAGAGAAATAATTATGGCGCTTTTTGCTAAAAATCCAAACGAATCCGCTTATGTGGGCGGGAAAAAACACTGGTCGGATGTGATAAAAAACTCCGGATCAGGCGATCTTCTTATCTGGCGGCAGCCGGAGGAAGATTTTAATACCAATTCAACGCTTGTCGTTATGCCCGGCGAAGAGGCTATCTTCATCAAAGGCGGCGTGATTGAGCAGACGTTCGACAACGGCACATACAAACTCTCAACCGAGAACTACCCTTTTATCAGTCGTTTACGTAATGTTTTTACAGGCGGAATAAGTACGTTTAACTGTGTTGTTTACTTTGTCCGAAAGTCGCACAGCATGGAGATTTTGTGGGGAACATCCTCGCCCATTCAGGTGCGCGATAAGTTGCTTGGTATTGCAACAAAAATCCGCGCGCGGGGTGCTTATAAAATTCAGGTTGATAATCCGCAAAAGTTCCTGACAAAACTTGTTGGGAACAATATCAACATAATGGCACAGCAGGAACTTTTAGACAATTATTTCACGAACGAGTTTCAAAGCAAAATAAAGTCAAGTATTACCCGCGCCCTCAATGAAACACAAACCGAACTTGTCGGAATCGAAGCACGACTTGAAGAGTTTGCTGAAACGGTTGAGCCGTTCTTTGGCGAAGTATTAGAAGACTACGGATTGAAAATGATCAAATTTTCAATATCCGCGCTTGACGTGGACGATGACGAACTGCGCCGTCAGTATGACATAATCGGTATCGAAGCTATTGCCAAACTGCGAAACGCGCAGGCTGACAAAGCCGTGATGGGCGTTCTTGGCGATGACTGGGGCAGACAACAGGCGGCAAACATACTCGGTACAGTTGCCGCAAATCCGGGAGCAGGCGGAGTAGCTGCTGCCGGCGCCGGACTTGGAATGGGAATGGCAGCAGGAGGCGTTTTTGGAAATATGGCACAGCAAATGTTTTCTCCCATGCAACAGCAGACCCAGCCGTCTCACGCTCCGCAACCATCCGGCAGATTCAATCAGGCATCCGTGAATACGCCTCCGATCCCTGCCGATGATCCGGTTGCAACCTTGAAAAAGTTGAAGGATATGCTGGATCTCGGGTTGATAGAGCAGCCGGAATACGACGCTAAAAAAACAGAAATAATGAACAGAATGTAAGGAGGACACGAATATGAAAAAGACAAGTATTTTATGGGCTATTCTCAACCTGATTTTCCTGATAATTTTTAATGCCATTTTTTTTGTAGCAGGCGGTACCGATCACAATGCGTCAGTATGGACGTCTTACGGGTTTATTCACTTTGCTTATTTGATGTTACTGCTAACGCCTAAGCTAATTCGTAAAGGAAAAAGCGCGGCGGTATTTGGATTTTCCCTTTATTCAATATCGACCGTCTATTTTCTTATCGAATTTGTCACCGGAATAATCTTTATACTGGTTGCCCCTGAAAGTTATAAAGCCGCACTTTTGGTTCAACTTTGCATGGCCGGATTATACGGAATCATGTTAGTTGCCCATATACTTTCCAATGAATACACGGCAGAAGCCGAAGAAAAACGGCAATATCAAATTGCATACGTCAAAGATGCTTCCGCAAAATTGAAAGCCCTGTTAGAAAACATTGAAGACAAAGAAACGAAAAAGACGGTCGAGCGGGTATATGACACGATATATTCAAGCCCTGTAAAATCACATCCGAATATAGCGCAAAAGGAAATACAAATCCTTCAATCCATTAATGACCTTGAACAAGCGGTTATATCCGGGAGAAAAGAAGATATAACATCGGTATCAAAATCTTTGCTGGTTTCAATCAATGAAAGAAACAGTCTTATAAAGACATTACATTGAAAAACAGGGGCGAATCAGGCAAAGCCGAAAAGTCATACAATTTATAGTAGCGTCATAACCCCCGCCCGGCATATTAACATCATTTTCCATAACTCGCCATAAGTACCATTTTCTATGTAGATATGGCGAATTATACGTAAGCGTATCCGATATAGCATCTTGTCAGAGAAAAGAAGACTGCATAAGTTGCGGCAAAAATCTTAATGATGTTCCCACCAATTCTTACAGCACATCCGCAGTCTGGTAGTGGTTATTCTCCCGATTCGTCCGGTCTACACCGAACATCGCAGTCATATAAAACCTGTCCGTCATGCGGGACTAAAAACAGGGGCACAATCATTAAGAAGTCGCGGCGCCTGTTCAATACGGCCATGTGGTGGAAGCTACCGTAGGGTATCTGTCGGTTTACCAGTATATACCATACAACCGTATGGCTCATTTTTTCAGAGATTATTTTTTTAGCTTACCTCTCTCGGAAGAAAGCATATACAGTTTTTTTTTGAAATTGAATAATAAAACCGCTTCGACTTATGAAAATGTACCGCCTGACAACTATAGAAGTGAATTGGCCATCCGAAATGTGAAAGTCAAAACCAAAGTATCCGGCCAGTTCTGAAACAATGAAGGCAAGGGAACTGACCGATATTCCAAAATTCGATCCGTTGTTGATACTTCTATCAAAATGGACAGTATGTTTATTCGGCTTTTCTTGGCTTGGCTCAAAATTGATGACTCGAAAACTGAGTAGTTACGAATTATTCGACGCCATGTACTTTTTATTTAACTGATAAAAAGGGTGTTTGATGGAAAATTGAATCTGTTGGCAAAAAAAAATGATTTTTTTTTTGCTGAATAGATTTTAAATTTTTACCTTTGTCGGCTATAAATAGTTTTCTAAAATTTGTTAATAAATTAAAAAAATGAACGCGATTTCTTTTAACTCTAAGACAATGAATAAGATAGGTATTTTTTTATGCTCATTGCTTATTTTCCTCGCCTTTGGTTGCGGGCCGGATTATCAAAAAGAATTCAACACGGCTTTGTCAATTGCGGTGAGAAATGACGATGTGAAGCCTCAACAATGGGATAATCTCCTTGATAAGATGAATGATGCCGTCAGGCATGGCGTCAAGCTGAATCAAAAGGTAACAAACAAGGAGGAATTAAGACTTTACATGTGGGAAAACTATCCGAATATCAACGGTAGCGTTTCAGATTTGGTACGAAAAATTACCCGAATCGATCAAATCAACATCTATTTGGAAAACTCATCCAGCATGAGTGGCTATTTTCCTCAGGGAGGAAACATGAAATTTTCAGCGCCTATCATTGATTTGTTTAACTTAGGCGGAGAGTCGACTGAAATAAAAACGTTCTTAGTCGGCGAACAGTTCATACCGATTGAAACCCGTAAGTTTCGCGGCGATTTGTCGGACGGACGAATTGCCAATGGTAAAGAATCACCTTTAGAAGTTATTTTTTCGACGATCATTGAGAATTGGAAAGAGAATGAGGTTTCTTTTCTTATAACCGACGGGATTATGAGCGGGAGTAATGCCAGCATTGCTAAAAACCGGGAATATAATTATGTGCACAAAGCAGACTTGCGCCAGCAGATACGCGAAGTATTTCAACAGGCAAAAAAGAGGAGCTTGTCGTTAGTTATTTTTCGTTTTGAATCGCCCTTTAAAGGCAGGTATTATGATTACAAAAATGGAATTAAGAATATGGATTTATCCGGTCGGCCTTTTTACATTTTTGCTTTCGGCGAAATGAACGCTTTAAACATTATTATGGAAAACTCGAAAAAGGAGTTGGGTTTCAAGCCTTCAAACACGATGATCGTAGGCCAAAAAAATCAAACAATCAGGCAGTTTAGATTTAAATCGGGGAAAGCTCCCGAATACATCCCCAATCAGCAGACCGGCGTATTAAACTTTAAGAAAGTAACAAAAGATGCAGACTTTAGCATAAAAGTTAACCTTATAAACGTTCCGGATTTTATCAGGGATGTCAATATGATAATGAAGAACTTACTGTTAACCACGATTGACCACAGTTCGAAACAAACGATCGCCGTTAATGACTATATCGAAGGAGTTGAGATTACAAATAGTGCGACAGATGAATATCAGTTCAATTTCTATTTACCGAAAGACTTTCTATTGAAAAAACCGAACACGCTGAACTTAGTTCTAAAAACTGAACCTGATAACTGGTACAGGCGATTTGCCTCCGATAGGGATGAT
>Ga0082212_10004562_pt1 | contig 19149 bp, 8 predicted proteins | sample TergutNt197P3_FD_71548 | JGI IMG/M metagenome (GOLD analysis project Ga0082212, IMG submission 71548) | Neocapritermes taracua P3 segment gut microbial communities from Petit-Saut dam, French Guiana - Nt197 P3 | ecosystem: Host-associated > Arthropoda: Insects > Digestive system > Gut ... | reverse complement strand
GCGACTATAATTGATAATATTTCATTTGTCTCTATCATTAAATCGGATAATTTGTCTTTGCGGACTAATGAACTTCCTTCTAATATTTCAAGCCAATAAATCGTTTCATCAGTTTCTTCTTCAACAATTTTTAATTTATTGATAAAATCCGCTGTTGATTTAGCTCTGCATGCAGCACGATAATTAGCTCCGATTGACGTTGAACTTCTAACAATCTGCCTCGCAATAGCCACTGCCGATGGTTTATTAGGTAAATCATCAATAAGTTTTATTATTTTTAAACCTATGTGTTTGGTCCTAAATTTTATTTGCTCCTCCATAATCATCCAATCCAAAATCGTAAATCCAAAATCGTAAATCTAAAATCGTAAATCCAAAATCGCAAATTTGTTTCACATATTTTTTAATAAACACAAATAAGCATCCTCAAGGTTGGCTTCCATTTGGACGGCATCCGGTCGGGGTTGAGTTAATGACAGGTAACGAACCTTAATCAAATCGCCCTCCTGGATATTGTGCACTACCAACGATTTATCCAGCTGTTCTTCAAACGCTTCTTTATCAATATAGAATGACCATATCTTGCCTTCTGCCATACCTACCATTTCGGTCGGTTCGCCAAAGTATTTCATTTCGCCTTTATTAATTACCACCACCTGATTACAGGAACTTGAAATATCCTCAATGATATGGGTAGAGAATATCACAATACGGCTTCTGCTCAACTCGACCAGCAAGTTACGGAAACGGATACGTTCGCGTGGGTCAAGTCCCGCAGTAGGCTCGTCGACCACCAGAATACGCGGCAGATGCAATAAAATAAGCGCAATACCGATACGTTGCTTCATACCTCCCGAGAACGATCCGATTTTATGGTCTTTACGTTCCCACATGTGAACGGACTTCAAAACGTATTCGATACGCTCTTCGCGCTGGGCGACTTCGGTCAACCCTTTTAAGATAGCCTGATAATCGAGAAATTCCGAAGCCGTCATGTGCTCGTAAGTCCCAAATTCCTGCGGCAAAAAACCGATCAAACTTTGCAGTTCTTCGCGGTATTGAAGCGTATCCAGACCATTGATCCAGATACTGCCGTAGCTCTGCTCCAAAATACCTGTGATAATACGCATAAAGGTGGATTTTCCGGCGCCGTTAGGACCAAGAAGGCCGAACATACCCGTTTTGATATCGAATGATACGCCTTTCAATGCTTTGAACGGTCGCAGGCGTTTACCGAGTATCGGAACGGATTTTACAAAACGGAAATAGGCGCGACGAAATGCAGCCCCTTTCCCGCTTATACGTTCAATATTAATCTCTCTTTCATATATATACTGCGAAGACACATAAATAACAATGCCAATTGCCCACAAAACGCCGATGATGGATACCAAAGCCAAATTTTCCAATCTGACAAACAGCATATACATTACTACCAACGGAAGCGCCCAGAAAATAAAACGGTTAATGTAGCGAATGAGTTTACTTTTGGGGAAACGGTAAAACAGGTAGGTTCTGATCTTCCGCCACAGGTAGAGTGTAGCCGCATACATGGCAATAGATAGAAAGAATATCCACGTTTTATTCTCTAAATAGATATAGGTAAAATAGATACCGAACCCCCAAAGTACGATTTGCCAACTCAGCCCGACAAAGTCTTTCAACGAATGGTATTCGGTACTTAACCCCAAGCGATCGCGCAGTTCGATACCGGCATTCCATTGACGCGAAAAACGTCCCGGACGATCATATATTTTGACCAAATTGCTGACAACAATATTTATTTCCTTATCTTTATCCACGACGTCAGCCTTGGCGCGGCGCAAACTTGTCTGCATAAACCAGGTAACGCCCGGTACGCCGATGATGAGCGCAACAAAATAGATAGATTGCCACATAAGTTCGCTTTCATACATATAGATACAGGCTACGCCGATAATAAGTAGCGCTAAATGGAATAGCTGTGTCGTTCGTGGTAATGCGCGATACCATTTCAATGTATCTTCCAAACCCATTGCTGCCGTAGGTACGATAAGCAATGTCAGTAACGTTGAAAAAGAAAGTCCCCCGATAACCGTAATAGCAAATGGAGCGCCGATAGCGCCGGCATACTCCGAGTCGCCCATGGCCAACGGGAACATAGCTACGATTGTAGTGATACTTGTAATAAGAATGGGACGCATACGCGCCATTCCCGCCATAATCAAAGCTCTTTCGCGCCGGTAACCGCGGCTACGCAGGATATTCGAATAATCGATCAGGATAATGCCGTTATTAACAACGATGCCCAACAGTATCAGTAAGCCGATTAGCGTATTGGGGTTCATTAGATTCGTGTTGCCTGTCAGAATCAATGCCGATAACGCGCCGATGGCGGCTAATGGAATACATAACATCATGACAAACGGCGTGAAAACGGATTCAAAAACACATGCCATGATAATATATATCAGGATGAAGGCAGCGAGGAAAAGAAACTTAAATTCGCTATATGTATCTTCTTCGTGAATGACTTCGATAGCAACGCCGACAGGCAGATTGTAGTTGGCAATCAACTCATCAATATCGGCGCGATAACCTTCTAAAAGCGTTTTGGACTCTTCGACGTCGCGTGAAAACTGATAGGTCACATCCAATTGTTTATCCTGATTCACACGCGATATGCGTGATCGTCCGTATGATTTATTAATTGCAGCGATATCAGGTAATGTATGTATGCCGCCCTGTGCCGTCAGAATCTGAACGGTTTGTAATTGTTCGATCGTTCGTTCTCTTCTTTGCTGCTCTTCTTCGCCTTCTTCCAAATCGGGCGTTTTCTCGCGGATCACAATATCGTAGGATTCATTGCCTAATTTGTAGGTCACATTGGCTGAAAATTCAGCATCAAGTTCGGTCAATCCGGTTTGGATGTTAGCGCGTGTGATGTCATACGACGAGAGCAATATCTGATCGAAGTTAAGGCGCACTTCCGGTTGACGTTGTGGGAAAGACACTCGCGCACTGCGAATAAATTCCTGTTCGTTCAGAATATATTGAAAATCCTGACCGACAATTTGCATCATATCATAATCGGATCCTTTGATAAGGATTCGTTCCGAATTTTGACCGATCCCCATCATACGCAAAAATGATTCCGTTCCGCTGGCGCTACCTCCTCCTCCCATACCTTGCATGCCACCACCTCCGCCGCCCATTGCGCCGGACAAGGATATTTGAGCGCCATCCAAACGGGGAAGTTTAGATTGAATATCAGCCTGTATTTCAGATAAGCTACGTTTACTTAATTTTTTGTAATCATCAATCAGGACAAGCGTCAGGATAGCCTGTTCGGCATTGCCACGACTGATCACGTCTTTCAGTTCAGGTATTTCTACCTCAGCCAAACGTTCTTCAAGCAGGCGCACTATATTATCCGACGTTTCAAGCGTACTGCCTGTACGCATGGTTACGTTCATATTAAAACGGTCGGCGTCAACCTCATTGGTCGTAGTCAGATTGACAGAAAGCGCAAAAATAAGCGTAACGAAAAGCAGGAGAATTGCTCCGAAAATAGTAGCTCCCGGATTGCGCATACATGATTTTAGGAGTACAAGATATATTTGTACAGGACGTTGTGCAAGCGACATTTTTTCATAGAACACACTCTTGCTATGTTTGTTTCGCAATACCAGATAAGCAGTCATGGGAATAAACAGTAGCGCAACTGCCATCGAAATCAATAGTGTAGAAACTATCGAAACGCCGATATGATCGCCCAGCAATTTTAGCAGGAAATTATCGGTAAAGAGGAATGGCAGAAAAATGGTAAGCGTGGTAAGCGTTGACGCCAAAATAGAACGCCAAACCTCGCTTGTGCCCTGTGTAACAGCCCGCTCCGGCGTCAATCCGTTTCCGCGTAAACGGTAAATATTTTCAAGCACTACGATACTGTTATCTAACAACATCCCCACAGCGAGCGCAATGCCGATCAACGTCAGGCTATTGATGGAGATACCTGCCGCGTAGAAAAGATTAAATGCCGTATAAATAGAAATCGGAATGGATAAGGTGATAAAAAATACCAAACGAATATTTTTAAGGAAAAACCAAAGTACCACAATGGCCAATAAAGCGCCGATTAAAGCATTTCCAACAATATTATTGATATTGTTTTCCATTGTATCGGCCTGATTTGAATCAATGACAATCTCTATATCCAACCCGGCAAAACGTTCGTTCAATCCGGAAATGACTTTTTTGGTGCGATTTGATAAATCAATCAGATTGGCCTGTGAATCGTTTGCTAACGAAACCGAAACAGATTCTTTTCCGTTCACGCGACTGAACGATGTGGGTTCTTTCAGGTCGAAGAATACGGTTGCCACATCTTTCAACAAGACAGGTCCGCGGGCTACCACTACATTTTCGATATCCGATATCCGGCTATAACTCGAACTGACATGTACAAAATATTGTTTGTCTGTCTCTTTTACGTTGCCTACAAATACTTTGTCCTGCGCCTGACTGCGTAACATATTGGCAATGGTTGTCGGCGTAATATTCAGCGCTTTACAGGCTTCTTTGTCAACTTGGATTTCAATGGCCCTGGTCTGTCCGCCGGTAACAGTAACGCCTGCCACACCGTCAATGTTCTCTAATTCGGGCGTTATCCGTTCATCAACAAGATTACGCAGGTAGTTTACACCGCCTGTACCCCGAACCTGCAAAACCATAAAATTGGACGACGCCAGATTGAATTCGCCGCTTTGCACACGGACGGTAAAGTTATCAGGTAACGTGGTGGTAGTCACTTCTTTCATCTTTTCCTCCAGTCGAAGGGAAGTAGTCTTGATGTTCACGCTATTTTTGAACTCAATCCGAACAGTTACGGTATTACTTGTGATGGTCGTTTCCATTTTATCAACGCCGCCGACGGAACTGATAGCTCCCTCAATGGGAATAGCTACCTCCGATTCGAGATAGCCCGGATCCATGTCCTGTGGCGCTCTGACTACTACCGACAAATTAGGAAGCTCGGCATTAGGCATCAACTCCACAGGCAATTGTTTATACGACACTATCCCAAGCAAGGTAAGCGATATAAACAACATCGCAATGGTTATTCTTTTATTTAGTAGAAAATCCATACACTATTAATTTTGAATAACTGAATAATAGAATAACTGAAGACCATATATTTTATTCTTTTTCATTCTCAACTCTCTTTAAAATGTTCCCCTCTTTTGGAAGGGTTAGGGGAGGTGTCAATTTTCAATTCCTTTAAAGCGGTTTTTCATCTGCTCTAACACATAATAAACGCACGGGATAACGACCAGACTCATTAAGGTGGAAGTAACTAATCCGCCGATTACAGCCATAGCCATTGAAGAGCGCAAAGCAGCGCCTTCGCCGATATTTATCGACATTGGCAATAAAGCCAAAATGGTTGTTAAACTTGTCATTAAGATTGGGCGAATACGTTGATGTCCTGCCTGTACAATGGCGTCTATTAAAGGCATTTCCATTTTCAACTGATTGATACGTACAACCAATATAATGGAGTTGTTTACCGCTATACCTGCCAGCATAATGATGCCGATAATACCCATGATGTTTATCGTTGTGCCTGAAATAATAAAAATCAGTATTGACCCGATAAGCCCTAACGGTATGGTCAGCAGGATAGTAAACGGATGAAGCAACGACTCAAACTGCGATGCTAATACCATATAAACCAGTATTATCGATAACATTAACGCCCAAAGCAGGGTTTGCATGGATTCCTGGCGTTTTTCTTCTTCGCCTGTCACGGTAATCGAATAATTATTCAATAACTTGACGTCGCTGACAGCCTGACGTATCTGTTGAGCTGCCTTATCAAGCGATTTACCCGGCTCTTTATCAGCCACAATCTTATTGATACGGTTTTGATTCCGGCGAAATATTTCTTTTGGAGCCAGCGAACTTTCGATGGTAGCGATTTCGCGCAAGAGAAATTCCTGATTTCCGCTACGGATGACTATATCCTGCAAATCCCTCAATCTGATATCAGGTGTTTTAATCTGTATATCACGCATCTCGCCTTTGTATTCCATTTTCCCGACATCACGTCCCTGCAACTGTTGTTGCATCTGCGATATGACAGTCTGAATCGAGATATTATTAATACCGGCCATGTTGCGGTTAATGGAAACAGTCAATTCAGGAGCGCCGTCGGCGATAGCCGATTTGATATTGTAAATGCCGTCAATCGCTTCCATTCTCAATAATACCTCGTCCGTAATAGCGGCTATTTCATCTAAATTTTCGCCTTTTACTTCTACCACAATCGGCTCTATTTCATCGCCGAACAACGAACCTAATGTATTATCATCCTGTTTAAATGTCAGTTCAAGCCCTTCGATATTGTTCGTTGCCTCCACAAAACGCTCTCTTACGATATCGGGAGGAATGGGCGCCGATTTCGACAAGATGACTTTCATCGTTGCAGTGTGTTCGCCTTCAAACACTTCATTGTCGGACGCACCAACGCCGACATGTGAATATACAACACACAAACTGTCGCCGCTAATGGCTTGAATCAAAAAATCCAGATTTTGGACTACGGCGTCAGTACGTTCCAATCGCGTACCTTCAGGAAGTTTCACCGAAATAGAAAAGGCCTGACTGCCTGAGCGAGGCAGAAATTCCGTCCCCATAAAGGGAAGCAGTAATAACGTGCCGCCAAGCAACAAGGTAGATAAGCCAATTACTAACCAGCGATTCTTTATAAAAGACGTCAATAACCGTTTATACCAATTGAGTTGCAACGAATGGATTTCTGTTTTGGCGTTTTTAAGTCCGATCAGTTTGTCGTACAACATCGGAATCACAAGCAAGGCGACAAAAAGCGAGGAAATAAGCGAAAAAGCAACCGTCCATGCCTGATCTTTAAAAAGTTGCCCCGATGCGCCGTGAATATAGACAATAGGCAAAAAGACAACAATGGTGGTCAGCGTGGAAGCAAGAATGGCGCCCGACACTTCGGACGTTCCGGTAATAATCGACTCTTTGCGTTCTGTGCCAAGTTCATGCTTTCGGAAAATACTTTCAATTACCACAATCGCATTATCAATAAGCATACCGCCTCCAAGCGCCAAACCCCCAAGCGTCATCACATTGATAGTCAGCCCATTGAAATACATTAAATTGAATGTGGCCACTATTGATACGGGAATGGCTAAACTTACAATAAGTGTAGTTCCTATGCGGCGAAGGAAAACAAATAAAATCACTACGGCAAGTAACAAGCCTATAATAGCGCTACTTTTTACTTCGCCTATGGCGTCGTTAATAAATGTCCCCTGATTGCTGATAACCTGAAAATCATAGCCGGGCAATGCCTGTCTGAGATTACCCAGTTGTTTGTTAACCAATCCGACAACCCGTACCGTATTATTCTGCATTTCTTTGTAAACGGACAATCCGATACAGCGCTCGCCATTTAACCGGACAATATTGTCGGGGCGTTCATTTTCAAATTGTACGGAAGCCACCTCGTGCAAATACACAGGTGCGCGGTCGGCATTTCTCGATTGTGAAGAAAGGCCTCCTGTCGTTGCCGCCTCTGTCGCTTTATAGCTGACAATCAGGTTTTCAAAATCGCTTTCGTTGGTAAATTGCGTCGTACTTTTTACCAAATATTGCAATCCGATATCGCTCACGCGGCCTCCCGAAATGGTTTGGTTATTCTGTTGAATACGGGAAGCTATTTCATCAATCGTCAGACCGAATGCCTTTAGTTTATAAATATCGGTATTAATAGTTAACACAGAACGTTCCTGGCCGGAAAGCGCCACTTCTGCTACGCCTTCGAGCCGAACCAATTCGTTCCGAACATAGCTTTCGGCCATTTTGCGCAACTCGGCCATATCCGTTATGTTGACGTGCGACATGGAAATAAGCATGACCGGAGCAGCGTTCGGATCGTGTTGCGTAATGTTCAAGGATTGAATATCGCGGTTGGATGCGAATGTGGCCATGGCTTTTTGAAGATCAAGAAAAGCCTCATCCATATCTTTGTTTTGGACATATTCGACGGTTATTCGCGCAGAGCCGGCTTTAATAACAGACGATACCTGTGTCACATCACGTTGCCGGATAGCTGTCTGTTCCATGTTCTCAATAAACAGTTTCTCTATCTCTTCCGGCGGACGTTCACCGGCTTCAATCTCTATAAAAAGACGTGGGGAATTCATCTTAGGTAATAAATCCACATTCAAACGATCGTATGAAATGTATCCCAGCAACAGGACAGCCAATAATACCATCGAGATCGTAACCGGATTTCTTACCGCAAAGTCGATTAGTTTTCTCATTTAATCTGCAAACTTATAATGTATATTAAAATCTAATTATTGGTCTTCAAGCATCATAGTTTTCAGAAAACTGAAAACTAAATACTGAAAACTTATTTATTGATTTACTTTGACACGACTATTTTGACGCAGTGTTTCATATCCACGGATGATGAGCTGGTCGTTTTCGTTTAGTCCTTCTAAAACTTCAATATTGTCATCGTCCTCAATACCCGTTACCAAATTTCGTAAAACCGCGACATTCCGTTCTACTACATATACATACTTACTGTTTCGGCCTGTTTGAAGAATATTTTTAGGAATAATAATCACACCCTCAGATCTGTCAATTTCCACATCTGCTTTTACAAACATACCCGGACGTAACTTCAAATCCGAATTTTGAATGAGTATCTTGCATTTGAATGTGCGGGTTTCGGAACTGATTGCAGGCGATATTTCGCTGATTACGCCTCTCAAGGTATCAGGCAAGGTTGGCTGCGTAATATGTACCGGCTGATTGGCCTGTATATACGGCATATTGCTTTCGGCAAAATTAACTTCCATGTATAAATTCGCGTAATTCATAATGCTGACCATCGGTTGATTCGTAGCTACCTTTACATCATCCGTATAATGAGGTAAATTGGTAATTACTCCGTCGAATGGCGCTTTGACATTCATTTTTCCCAAGTTGATATTGGCATTAGCCAAGGCGTAACGCGCATTCGAGGCACTGATTTCGGCATTTTTCACCTGCCCGCCTGTGGCACCTCCCAAACCTTGCAATTCCTGTTGCTTAGTTTGTTCTTGCTCCGCAATTTCAAGTTGAAGTTTTCTTGATTCGATTTGGATATTGTTTTCATATTCACTATCCTCAAGTCGGATAATTACCTCATCTTTCCTGACAGTGTCGCCTAACTTAAATGGTCTTCCGGTTCGGGGATTTGTTTGAAGATTGTAGCGTCCACTCATTTCCGAATTAAGATCCACACTACTCAGAGGCAGTGCAGTTCCGGAATTGGGAATCAACCTGCTGATAGATTTGTCTGCTTTCAGTTCGCGCACAGATACGGGCGTTTCAATGTCGTTCGCACTTGTTTGCGGCTGATTGTTGCAAGTTGCAAACAAAAGTAAAATCAGTGCGCCCAACGCGATGTGTCCAGATTTCATTTTAATGATTGAATATCGAATGTTATACATCACATTTATAAATTTTATAGTTATTAATTCTTTATTTTATAATCCTATAATCATAGTCCTATTTAGTTGTCAAAGAGGTCAACTCCCTTACCGGAAGAACCGGTTCATCTTTTTCAAAATCGTAGAGTGTAGCAATTTTTAAACTCAACAATGTGTTTTTGTAGTTGATTTTCTGTTGCGCAAGGCTTGTCCTGCTATTCGAGAGTTGTTGCTGATACTGACTCATTTGCAATCCTGTCAATTCGCCTTCGCGATAAAGAACCTGCTGAAGTTCATACTGACGTTGCGAATTTGCCACAGTTTTTTCGGATATACTTATCTGGGTACGATAGTTTTCCAATTGACGCAACGTTTGTCGTATAGCCAATTCAATACTCACGATTTCTTCATCATATTGTAACTGGGCGATTGTTTGGGCTGTCTGTTGCGCTCGTATCCGCGCTTTCCGCTGTCCCCAGTCAAATATCGGAACAGAAAAACTGATCGCAACGCGCGGACTATTGGTTGGCGTATCATAGATATTTGAGAATCGTTCATTATCGCCCGAAATACCCAAAGAAAGGGAAACATTTCCACTAAATTCATTCATTGCTTTTACGGTTGTCATCTGCATTTCTGCCAGTTCCATACTTATTTCGCGTTGGCGCAATTCCATTCTTGAAGCCATTGCATATTTTACCGCGTCATCTACATTAACCACTAATGGGGTTATATCATCAATATTGGCAGTCACACTAATATCTTCATTGAGCGACATGCCTAACGTTTGTTTCAACCGGTCGTAGAGATTATTCAGAGAAACCATATTCTGTTCCACAGTAGATTGAGCGGAAGCAAGGTTGACTTCTGCCTGAAAGAGTTCTGATTCAGGCGACATATCAGCCTCTACTTTATATTTAATAATTTCATAATTATTTTTTTCGTTTTCAAGTGCATCACGGCTGATTTCCAATTGATTAACCGCCATATAAACTTGGTAGAATTGTCCAGTAATATTATTTTCCAAATTCAGTCGCTGCAAAGCATAACTGATGCCGGCATTTTCATAATCAAATTCAAGTTGACTGAGTTGCATTTTCAGCCGGTTATAGGTAAAAATAGGCTGGTCTAACTGTATCGAAATATTATTACTAAATGCTTTATTGCTATTTGGCTCACCATTGACAACTGACCGGTTGTCACTCCAACCAAAATTATTGACGATCCGAATCTGGCCGTCTGTTGGCAAAAAAGGAACAGAAGCTGTAAGTCTGGTGTCTGAGGTCGTTCTTGTGTTAGTAAACCATTGTGATAAACGGTTGTCGAAACTACGTGTTTGACTATATCCAAACGGATTTAAAGTCATCGAAAAAACGGGTTTTAAACCGGCTCGTTGTGCCTGAAGATTAAAATGAGTCCTTTCAAGAGACAATTTGGAAGTCCTCATGTTTGGATTGAACTCTTCTGCTATATCCATCGCCAGATCAATTGTTAATATCCTTTGTGCAGTCGCAATAAAGGATATTCCAGCGCAAAAAATAAGAAACAAGGCTAGTTTTAATTTTTTAATTATCATAATTTTATCGTGTATTTTTAACTAAACTCTAATATCTACTAACTAATTTTCCACTCTCGCCAATTCCGTACCATCTATGGTCGATTCGCCTTCGGAACTTGAGTTTCTCCTTACAATCTTGACTGCATCGGCAGTAACCATACGAACACCGCTGATATCGTTAGTCAGCACCACTTTTATCGTATCATCACTGAAAAAGTAAGTGCCTAATCTACTCCAACCATCAGTAGCGCGTTGAAGATTAAGGTAAGCATTATATTCGTCGTTGTCATATTGTACTTTAAAGCGATATTCCATATTCCCGCGGCTATTATTATTTCTGCGTAGCTCATCCGGTTTATATACATAATAATATAAATCATATAGCCCGTTCGAGGGTACAGGAACTTTCCATGTTGCTGTCTGACTGCCATTACCACTTTTAATTACATACGCAGAGCGAATATGCGTTCCATAGTAGCCGGCATTGGTCGTTAACGTCCATTGCAATGGTGGTCGAAAACTTTGTACACCCGAATAAGGGAATGAATCATCACCAACTTCTTCCAACCACTGCGGTAAAAGCCCTACAATATCCGGTTTTGACAATTCAAATAAACCAACATCTTCATTATCAACAATCACTTCGCCCTGCGCAAAATAATTTACATTAGACAGTATAAAGTCGCCTTCCTGAGCAATCGGGACATTCTGTTCACGGGCAATATTACTTGCAGGCAGATTAATAAGATTAGGTAAATTAGACGATATCAATGTATTTATATCAATGCTCCGCGGCGCTTCTTCCCAGACGTTGACAATTTGTTTCGTTTCGTTTGCTGCCAAGGCTATTTTTCTCCGGGTACGAGGGTCGTAATCATCGCTACGCGTGTTACCTCCACCACCCATTGTAAATGTAAAGCCTCCGCCTCCTCCGCGGCCTCCTCCGCCACCGAATGCGCCTCCGCCTCCGCTGAAATTTATTTCGAGATTGATAATCCCGTCAATTTCGGAATCATTCGTAATCTGTATTTTAGTGACATAGACTTCTATATCACGGTTGATAATATAAGTTATTTCCGGCTGTCCGACAATATAAGAAGGCAATTGAGTTGGTCTGTTCCATGTTGCTATTGGCGCACTTAAATCCACTTCGGCAATTTGACTCATTTCATAAAGTAAATCTTCAAACCGGAGGTTGCTAAACCGGTTATCATTCAAATAAGCGCGCAGGGAATCGCGAAACTCCAAATTCCCGATATTCAATTCAGCCGGAGCAAACAACATATTTGCTTTTAGCGATATGATATTATCCAATAAATCGCGTTGCTTAGGATCGTTCAGTAATTCCTTAAATGGACGTTTTTGGATCAGTAAATTAGCCTTTTCATTGTTGCTTATCCCGTTCATCTGCCTCATCATATTATTATCAGTTAAATCTTGCAGATAGACTTCAATCAAGCGGTTGGCAATTGTCCATTCGGAAGAGAAAATATTATACCTAAAATTATACAACTGCGGAAAGAGGAAAAAGGGATTGGGTTTAGTTATTATATTGGCTGTTCCGCGGTCCATCGAAAATTCACGCGCACCTTCCGAACGTTGGAATGTCATTAAAAAGTTATTAAATACACTGATAGCGGCGTCGCTGTCTGAAATATCCCTCCCCATTCGTTTGGCAAACGACTTTTGAATAGGAATTTGTTTTGCTACGTCTAAATTATCAAAAAGACAGCCCTTTTCAGGGAATAATACCATTTCCGGTTGCATTACCTCTTCTGCTTTGGTCCAGGCTCGCACATAACTGCAAAATTGTACCGGAACCTCAATCACAGAAAAACGTTTAAATGAATAATTGAGAGAATAATTGTTCTCAAAAGATTGTCTTCGTAACCTAATCTGATAAGGAATTGTGTCTAAAATTGACTCAAAGGCTTCAGTGTAAAAATCATTGCCTTTCAAATGCCACATACTGAATATGGCACGATCCACTTCAACGCATTTTTGTTCGTAATCTCCGATTATCAATGAAATAGCAGGTGTTGGGTAGTCTGTTTGAAAAATAAAAATACTGTCAGGGGGGGAGTTGAGAGTTGAGAGTTGAGAGTTGAGAGTATCTATGTTGTCACTTCCACGAAAAAACATAACATCGCCGTTTTCACGCATTTGCATCATGCTATCGCGCATTCGTTCTCTAAATTCAGGGTCTTCACGCAGGCGTGCCATCGTTACGCTATCAATAGCGCCGCCTTGTATTCTAAATTCGCCGCCACTCGGGCCTTGTTCTCCATCAGGTCGCTGTGGTCTTTGGAATTGTTGCCCATCTTCACTGTCGCTTCTCTGTGCTCGTTGAATTTGTTGTCCGCCATTATTGTCGGTTTGTTGTGGTCTTTGAAATTGTTGACCGTTCTCTCCTTGTGTCCTTGCTTGTCCTTGCTGCTCGCCATCACCTTGTAGTCTCCCTTGTCCTTGTTGCCCATCCGTACGTTGCGGCCTTTGTCCTTGCTGTCCGCTTTCACCATCGGCTTGCTGTGGTCTTTGAAATTGTTGGCCGTTCTCTCCTTGTGTCCTTGTTTGTCCTTGCTGCTCGCCATCACCTTGTAGTCTCCCTTGTCCTTGTTGCCCATCCGTACGCTGTGGCCTTTGTCCTTGCTGTCCGCTTTCACCATCGGCTTGCTGTGGCCTTTGAAATTGTTGACCGTTCTCTCCTTGTGTCCTTGCTTGTCCTTGCTGCTCGCCATCACCTTGTGGTCTCCCTTGTCCTTGTTGCCCATCCGTACGCAGTGGCCTTTGTCCTTGCTGTCCGCTTTCACCATCGGCTTGCTGTGGCCTTTGAAATTGTTGACCGTTCTCTCCTTGTGTCCTTGCTTGTCCTTGCTGTTCGCTATCGCTTTGTGGTGTCCTTGCTTGTGGTTGTTGATTATCACCTCCGCCTTGAGGTCTTCCCTGAGGTTGCTGGCCGCCTTGTCCACCTTGCGGCCCTCCTCCTTGAAATTGCTGGCCACCTTGCGGCCTGCCTTGAAACTGCTGACCGCCACCACCTTGAGATCCTCGTTGACCACCGCCACCGCCTCCTCCTCCGAACATATTTCCTATGTTACCCATAGGGCCACCACCCATTATCATTGTCATTCTGCCACCTCCCATACCTCCTATCGGGCGTATTGTGCCGTCGTTACTATCGTATTCATTGGATCGGACTGTGGGTATCTTTTCATTGGGCACTAATCTTGTCCCTTGAGTTATAGCCTGCAAGCCGTTTATCGTCTTCACAGTCGTATGGTAATTACTGAAGTAAACGCGCTGCCAGTCAGGATTTTCACTGCAATAAGATACGCCCGGACGTGGATACCAGTAGGTTTCGGGCGTAAACAAAACATAATTTTCGGCTTGAAAACTGTATTTTTTATCAATATTGAACAGATCCGATGCATATTTCTCCTGAAGCAAGTCATCAGGAATATCAAGGTAGCAAAAATCGTCATTGATTCTTCCGTCATACTTAATAACATAAGTGGTTGTATCGCCTGTTTCCAAAACCCTGCCAAAATCAATCAGAATAATCTGATGATCCCGGGTAAACGACAAGTCATTCCCGTTTGCTTTTATTTCACGAACCGTCAGGGAAGGATTTAAGCAAAAGGTAAAAACAGAGGAAGTTTCCTGTACGATGCCATGCATTGTCGCACTTGCAGCTATGGTTGAGGGGAATTGTTCGACGTCCAAATCATAATCAGTAATGACCATTTGTGGCGTATTTACATATTTATTATTGATTTCAACATACTTAGCCCTCATCTTTGATGCGCTCAGAAAAGTATTGACATGTCTGAAACCGGCAAATAATCCCGCTAAGATAAAACAACATGACAGCGCAAGCCAACGGTAACGTCCGTATTGCGTATTCGGCAGTCGCCTGAATAAAAAGATAGATATGCCGATAAAGCCAAATCCAATCAATAAATAGATTAGGCGATGATTGATTAAGGCTACCCAATTAGTAAATCCAACAATGGACGATTTTACTAAAGGCGTGTTATACACCATATAATCAAAAAGATAATAAAATTTGTCTGATATGTAAAATAAAGTCAAAGCAATATAACCCAGTAACAAAACAAATGTAATCGCCTGATTTTTAATGATAAGCATACAGCCAATCGACAAGCCGAAAATATAAACTAATGTAGGGACACTGATTAGTAGAAAATAAACTAAATACGATACCCAATCAATAGATATCCCTGAAACGAAGTTAAAAATACAAACAAGAAAAATAATGATCAGGTTCAATCGAATAAACACATTCATATTACCCCAGATTTTACCTATCACATATTCGGCATTACTTAGCGGATGAACATAAAACACTTCGGAAGTGTCTAATTTTTTGTCCGATTTCAGAAATTCAGATGACAGGAAAACAGCGATTACTGCCTGGCCTGTGTTCAATAACAATAAGTTAATATAAGGAATATTGGAAGGCAATGCCCGCATAATCCAAAATTGGGAAATATCAGGGAAAACCAAAAAAGCAAAATTAAATACGCTAAGAGCTAAAATCGCCAAAACAAGAAATATCCTGTAGAACCAACTCCTCATCAGCAGTTTGCTTTCGTATTTGGCGACCGAAGTAATATTATCAAATACCGCCATATATTTAAAGTTTATTCATAATAAAAATGCTTAATGCTAAGTACAAAGACTAAAATTTTGACAAACGGTTTAATTACAACCAAAAATAAAAAACTTTGAACTGTCCGTAGTTGACTCCGTCGATTTTGCGAATTTGTAAGTTTTAATTCATAATTCATAACTCATAACTCATAATTGCCTAACTGTTTACCCATTTATTTAACTTCTTTTCCATATAATAAACATACGCATGTTCCAGATTCGGCGGATAAGGTTCGGCATCGTAACCTTCTACTTCATCAGCAACTACCTGAACTTCCCAACCTGTACCCGAAGGAATGGTAGTAATGACAGGATATTTTTTGTCGATAAGCGCCAGTTCGTCTCCATTAATCTTGATGCGCCATACTTTCCCTTCGGTTTCCTTCAACATTTCTTGCGGAGCGCCGAAAAAAGCCAGTTCGCCGGTATTCATCAACGCCATGTGGTTACACGTACTCGAAATATCCCCGACAATATGTGTCGAAAGAATAATGGAAACATCTTTTTTGCTGATTTCGGCAAGAAGATTGCGGAAACGGATACGTTCTTCGGGGTCAAGCCCTGTGGTAGGCTCATCTACAATGATCAGTTTGGGACTATGTATCAATGCCTGCGCAATACCAAGACGGCGTTTCATCCCTCCCGACAGTCTGTTGGCATAACGCTCCCTGACATCAAACAAACCAACACTTTCGAGCATTTCATCCACAGCTTGCTTGCGTTGTTTCCCATTATTCATACCTGACAATCGGGCGGCGTAATCTAAAAATTCATACGTTTTGTATTTGGCAAAAAAACGGAAATCCTGCGGAAGATAGCCGAGAATACCACGAACTTCTTTCCTTTGTTTCAGCAAATTATATCCAAATACATCAATCTCTCCCGAACTTGGTTCCATCAAAGCAACCAAAATACGCATTAGCGTAGATTTTCCGGCGCCATTTGGTCCCAACAAACCAAACATCCCCGTTGGAATCTCCATATTAATGTCTTTCAGGGCATGATTCCCATTCGGATAAATTTTATTCAGCGAGCGGATAGAAATACTCATATTAAGCTATATTATTAAAAATGATGATCTAACACAACAAAAACAAAAAAATATTTAGCAAATCAGCAAAAAAATGTACGGTTTGATATCTATACATTTAAATGAGATTGAAAAAATAGCCAAATTTTTAGCTGCTGTTGATCCTAGTCTCGTTTTGCGCATCGATGGTTATTTTGAGATTCCCGGTCAGCCTTGGCGCTCTGCTACTACCACTGAAGTTCAAGAAGCGGCTTTAGCTGCCCGCCAATATCTGACCACAGTTAATTATCTAACAGCCGACAGCACTCTTTTAGGTGAAAAACCTTTAAGGCTTTTTGGTTAAATCTTTTTTAGGGAGCACTATTAATGAAAATACTTTTAGTAAACCCAGGTACCGAATATAAACCGCGCTTTAAAACTTATGCTGTTTTCCCTAATGGAATTTTGTATATAGCTTCCGTTTTAGAACAGGCAGGGCATACGGTACAAATATTTGATAATGTAGTAAGCCAGCTGTCTCCGTCTGATTATGCAAACAATTTTGCTCCTGATCTCATCGGCTTTTCGGTACTGACAGGTCCCTGCATCGGCAATGCTTTGGTACAGTCAAAAGAGTTCAAAAGTCTATTGCCAAATGTGAAGATTGCTTGGGGCAATGTACATCCTACTTGTTGCACTGAACAGACATTGGCTGAAGACGCTATAGATTTTGTGGTGCGTGGTGACGGTGAATATACCATTCTTGAGTTGATTGAATATCTTGAAAAGGGTAATGTTAACTATGGTGAGATTTTGGGTTTGGCATGGAAAGACCCCAAAGGCATAGTGATTAACCGACCGCGCCCGTTTATTAAAAGTTTAGATCAATTGCCTGATCCCGCATGGCATCTCATTGACGTGTCTAAATATTGGGATATTACTTTAAATACCAGTCGTGGTTGCCCTTTTAAATGCACTTTTTGTTATAATATCCCTTTTCATCAAGGTCATCGTGCAGATATGTCTGTGGAACGCATGATTGGTCAGATTTTGCATTTACAGAAACAGTACAAAGTCAAATTCATACGCTTTTTTGAGGATAATTTTACTTATAATCGCAAGCGCTTAAGAGAATTTTGCCAGGCTATTATTGATCGCAAAATTAAAATTAAATGGGATACCGAAAGCCGTGCCGATTTAGCTGAAGAAGATATTAAACTGATGGCTAAAGCTGGCTGTACTTCAGCTGGTTTGGGCGCAGAGACAGGCTCGCCACGCATGCTTGAATATCTGCATAAAGGTATTAATTTAGACAATGTCCGCCAAACATTCAAAAGCTTTGTGAAAAACGGCATTGCACCACGCATTTATATTATGTTGGCTGTACCGACGGAGACTGTGGAAGAATTTAAAGAAACACAGGCTTTTTTAAAGTCCATGGATAACCCACCTTTTATGTACATGCGCTTTGTACCGTACCCTGGTACGCCTATCTATGACGAGTTGGTGGCTGCTGGCAAAATTGAACCTCCTAAAACTCTTAACGATTGGGCTAATTTTTCTGTTTTCTATGCTACTCAAGGCAATCTTTCTGAGTTACCGGACCATTTTATTACAGAGGCTGTGACTCATTGGGCACGCACGTACGCAACCACTCGCTTGGCTTTTGCTTTCAAGCATAATCGTAGACAACTTTGGTTAGCTTTTAAAAACCCACCGGAATTTTTTAGAACTCTTAGCAGTCTTATTAAGAATTCTTTGCCGGTTGTTTTTAATAAAAATACCAATATTAAAAAGTCTACTGAATCTATAGTTGATGACATAAAAGAAGCTAAGAAGTAAATGTAAAGCAACGAAAAATTTTCTTCCCTTATACTTATCAGAAGGAAAGGCCGGATATGGACGCCGAACGTTCCCTAAAGTGGTATAAAAAACTACAAGAAATAAATATGCGCCGAGATAGTGGTTATTTTATGGTGGAAGGCCTTAATGCTGTAAACCAAGTGTGTGCCGTTGCTCCTAGCGCCATTATTGAAATTTTATATACTGAAGAGGTGCCGTTACAGTTAAGCAAATATCAAACTCGTTTTGTACGGCCGGCTAAACTGGCTGAAATTCTCACCAGTAAAACTCCTCAAGGCATAGCTGCTTTAGTTAAGGCGCCACAAGATATTTATGATCCTCTTTTGCCGACTAAACTTGGCAGCAAAGTATTATTACTAGATGGTGTGTCTAATCCCGGTAATACCGGCACTCTTATTCGCTCAGCTTCAGCTTTATCTTTTGACGGTGTGGTGCTGACAGTTGACGGTTGTGACGTTTTAGCTCCTAAAGTGGTGGCTGCTTCGGCAGGAGCTCTTTTTTCTCTTTGGCTTAAGCGTGTCTTTGATGTATCTTGGACCATCAATTAT
>Ga0082212_10004561_pt1 | contig 19150 bp, 18 predicted proteins | sample TergutNt197P3_FD_71548 | JGI IMG/M metagenome (GOLD analysis project Ga0082212, IMG submission 71548) | Neocapritermes taracua P3 segment gut microbial communities from Petit-Saut dam, French Guiana - Nt197 P3 | ecosystem: Host-associated > Arthropoda: Insects > Digestive system > Gut ... | reverse complement strand
AAATTCTCAAGGTCCGCTATCAGCTTTTCAACTGTTTCTATAAAGACCGAGTTGTTGCAGCTTACGAAATCAAAATTTCCGGCCTTGGAGGCCTTTTCAAGCGCTTCCGCTTTATCGCCGATCGCTTCGGCGCAAATGCTCCTGCTTGAGCCTTTTATGCCATGCACCTTTATGGCGTAATCAGCCAGATTGTCACTGTTCACTTTTTTGATTGATTCAAGCAGCGGCAGAGTATTGGCAGCGAATGAGCGCAGGACTTTCAAATATGTTTCCATGTCGCCGCCAAAACGCCCCAGCCCCTTGCTCATGCCCAATTCGGCGAGTAAATCCCCGAACATACGCCGGTCTAAACCGCCACGCCTGTCTGAAGACGCGCGCGCTTCTTTCACACTGATAGTATTCGTGTCAGCTTTGATTTGCTGGTCAGCGTATTGCTTCTCCAGCTCTTTGTCCCGTACCCAATAACGGACAACGGCGTCGAGACGGTTTATGTCTATTGGCTTGGAGATAAAAGCCTGAAAACCTTTGCTCAAAAACATTTCTTCATTTCCGGCGATTGCGTTTGCCGTGAGGGCTATTATCGGAATACTTCTGGCGTAATCCGTATCAATTTCCCGGATTCTCGCCGTAGCTTCCACGCCGTCCATACCTGGCATCATATGATCCATGAACACGGCATTGTAGCGAACCTGTTCGCTGCGGATGGCGTCGATAGCTTCCTGTCCGTTTATCGCGCAATCAATCTGCATACCGTAAGGTTTCATCAGACCTTTGGCCACATCCAGGTTGGTCACTACATCATCCACTACCAACACCCGCGCGTAAGGCAACTTGATCCGCGTCAGCTTGGAACTTTGTTTACGTTTTTGTTCATAATAACGCAAGTTTTTAAGATTATTTACCACTTCCGGACCAATCACCGCGTCGGTTACGAATTTCTGGTAAACCGTTACTTTAAAAACACTGCCTTTGCCGTATTCGCTCTCCACGGAAACCGAACCGTCCATAAGCTCAACCAGTTTTTTGGTAATTGAAAGCCCAAGCCCTGTCCCCATGATCCTGCGGTTGGCTTTTGCGTCTATTTGTGAATAATCTTCAAATAATTTTGGGATATTCTCAGAGCTGATGCCGATGCCGGTATCGCGGATATCTATGTCCACCCGGGCTTTGTCGTTCTCTATAGCGCAGCTTACGTTCAGTTCAACGGTTCCTTCCTTTGTATACTTGAAAGCGTTTGACAAAAGATTGTTGAGTATCTGCTTGGTTCTTAATTCATCACCGTATAGTTTTGAGGGGAAGTTCTCGTCAATGTTCAGTATAAACTGGATAGGTTTTTCGCCTATGTGCAGGATACTTTGAGTTACGGCGTCGTTGATCAAGCTTGGGATGTCATACTCTATCGGAATAAGCTCAAACTTTCCCGCCTCTATTTTTGAAATATCAAGAATATCATTGACCGTGTTAAGCAAGGTCATGCCGGCGCTGTTTATTTTTTCAAGATTTGAGTAATCATCTTCGCTTAGCGTACTGGACTCCAAAGACAACTCGGACAACCCCAAGATCGCGTTTAGAGGCGTTCGCATTTCATGGCTCATATTGGCAAGGAAGTTGCTCTTCGCCTGGTTTGCGTCAAGAATATTTCGCATTATCTTATTGCGCAACAGCGCGTTGCTGATAAGCAGGCTGCCTGAGCGCAAAATAGATTGCTCGTTCTCGGTATAACACTTCTCTTCGTGGCAGTTAAAATAATTCATAAACCCCCAAAACTCATCCTGTACAAACATTGGCGCAACAAAGAGAGACAATATCCCCATCGGGGACAATAGCGCCTGTTCCTTGGGAGTCATATTGCGCACCAGAGTGTTGATAGTATCTCCCTGTGACAGCATTTTTTCCCAGTTGGGAATATCGTCCGCGTATATCATATTCAATGCTGTGCCGCTGTTTGTCTTGGGGTTCTTGTCTCCCTCCCACTCATAAACTTTGGCGCAGTACAACCGTTCGTCCTTAATATTGTTTTTCCATATACATACGCGGTCGGCATCCACCGCCTTGCCGATCATGCCTAAGCAGTGTTGCAAGTCATCATTAAAAGTGCCTATTTCTGATTGAAGCAGTATTGCGGCCGCCTGGTTTATCGTATTCAACAGATAGTCGCGCCGTTCAATCTCTTCCATCATCCGTTTATGCTCGCGCAGGTCGCGCAAGTATTCCGCAATAGCATATACGCCGTCATAAGGGACACGGACAAGCGTAACTTCTGATGGTATCGGCGTACCGTCCTTTTTTTGGTGTACCCATTCAAAAGCGCATACACCTTCATCAAATGCCTTTTTTAAATAACGCATCGCCTTTTCATATGAAACCTGCCCATCTGGTTGGTACTCAGGTGAAAAATCAAAAAAGTGATTTATCAGTTCTTGTTTATTATCTAACCCAAACAAACTGATATTTTTCTCGCTACATCTAATAATTTCCATATCCTGGTTCCACAAATTACAGGAAAAAGGCATCGCGTTCAGTAATATTTCTGAATGTTCATGCGCCTGACGTAACTTTACAGCTTGCGCATTGCGGTTTATAGCATTGGCCATCATCAAGCTTGCGGAGCGTAAAATATCAATTTCTCCCTCTAAAAAGTTGCGCTCTTTACAGCAATCGTCAATACTGAAAAACCCCCAGAATTCCTCCTGTAAAAACAATGGAATTATTACGATAGTTTTCATTTCATAGAACCGGAGGAATTCTTGCTCTTTCTGTGAAAGATGAGAAAGCGGCTCGTTTATGTATTCGCCGCGTAAAAACTTCTCTTCCCATTCGGGATAGATACTGTATGGAAATTTCAATCCAATGGGCACAGGCGGCTTATCCCGCCCGGCTTCAGAAAGCCATTCATATTTATGAACAAAATAACGCTCGCCGCCCTCCATCTCGTTTTGCCATATCTGAACGCGGTCGGCTTCTATACATATCCCGATCAACTCCATACCAGACAGCAGCGAATCTTCAAATTTTTCCTCGTTTTGAACCGTTAGCAATGCCGTAGCCATGCGGCCCACGGTACTCAACAGTTTGTCCTGTTGTTCGATCTCGTTCATTTTTTCATGTATTTTATCCGCCTGCGCCTTGATTGTTTCATTGAATTCTTCTAAATTGCGGTTTTGAGCTTCTATTTTTTTAAACGGTCTTATGGCAAAACCAGAGACGATAATAGCAACGATGATACCTACAGCTATTAAAAGTATAGCGGAAAATATCAGTCCCTTTTGAATGTTCGCTATAGGGCTTTCATCTAGCGGAGCCGCTACCGCTATAATCCATCCCATCTTGGAACTTGAGATACGCTTGTAAATACAAAGGCGCTCTTGCCCTTCATAAAGATAATGACCTAAGCCCTGTTTGCTTGAAATCATTGTTTTGAAAAATTTACCGGCTTTATCAAACTCCGGATTAGTTTTTGCCGCTTCAATAGGATTGAAGCGCTCTTTAACAAGGCTGGAGCGAGCACTCGCTATAATGCAGCCTTCTCCATCAACCATAAAAATGTTGCCGGTATCCCACAATCTGAAATCCGCTACCGTGTCGGAAAAAATCATTCCAGGTATGGTTGCGGATAAAATCATATTCCGCTTTATAGGCACAAAAACGTGCATTACAAAATTGTCTTCGCCATTGTAATGCGCTGTGGAAATATCGCTTCCACCGGAAAAAGCTTCCTGCATGTAAAGACTTTGTTCATAACTGGAGACAGGACATGGAGGCAGGCCATAGTTTGCCACAATGCCATTCCGATCTGAAACCGTCAGCGATATAAAATTTGGATACTTAACTATTTGCGATGCCAAAATCGCCCTTATCTCATTGACATACTCAGCATTGGCCAGGTGTTCCGCCACATCGGCGGCGTCTGATCTCAGAAGATCTATCTTTGTGGAAATCATGCGATCAGCCACATCAAGAGCCAAAGACAACTCTTGCCTCATCGCCGCTTCCATACCGCGTTTTGTGAAGGACAGATTTGCAAGATAGCTTGCCGACGTAAAAACGAAAATAATCGTTATGATTACCAAAGCCGCTTTTATTCGCATCGACATCGCTTCATATCCTCCATTCAAGCTGGCAATGGCATAAACTTTTAGCCGTTTTATCTGATCGCGCCGCTGTTTTGCGCTCTATCTTTGCCGTGTCGTCAGTTACGCTCTCTGTCGCAACGGATTGCGCCAAACACCTCCATATAAAAGCTCAACTAACATTTCCTTAAAAAACTTCGTTTTCGATGTTATCTGACGCCGGGAACGTTTTCACCTCCATTGTTTCCTAATTTTTTATTATCCCATACCTTGAAAAATTTTGTGGTCGTTTAAGCCAATCGGCAGGCGCGTATTTCATTAACCAAAAAACCGGACTGGCGGAATATATTTTTGCAAGTAGCCGTTCTCACAACGCCGGTTTTCACGTATGGTTAACAATGTAAGCCGTTCATCTCAATATGGAGGTTCTCCATGATCCGTAACGTGATTATCCTTGGGTCCGGGTGCGCGGGCTCCACCGCGGCTATATACACCGCCAGGGCCGGTTTGTCTCCGCTGGTTATTGAAGGGCCCGAACCCGGCGGGCAACTCACCATAACGACGGACGTGGAGAATTTTCCCGGTTTTCCGCAAGGAGTCTCCGGCCCGGAACTCGTCAGTCTCATGCGAAAACAGGCGGAGCGTTTCAGCGCTGAATACGTATCCGAAACAATAGTTTCCGCCGATTTATCAAAGCGTCCCTTTATAATTCAAACAGAGAATGGCAACTATAGCTCTCGCTCTTTGATCGTGGCGACAGGCGCCTCCGCCCGTTTGCTGGGGCTTGAATCGGAGCGCAGACTCATGGGGCGCGGCGTTTCGGCCTGCGCCACCTGCGACGGAGCATTCTTTCGTGATGTGCCGGTCGCCGTGGTCGGCGGCGGAGACACCGCCCTGGAAGAGGCGCTTTTTCTAACCCGTTTTGCTTCGCGCGTTTTACTGGTACACCGGCGCGACCAGTTCCGCGCATCCAGGATCATGGTAGAGCGCGCGCGCTCCAATCCTAAAATCGAATTCCTCCTGGACATGACGGTCTCGGACATACTGGACAACGGAAAAAACGAGGTCGGCGGAATTCTTCTGAAAAATGTGAAAACAGGAAAAGAAACGCCTCTTGATGTAAGCGGAGTTTTCATCGCCATCGGACACACCCCCAATACGAAAGTCTTTGAGGGACAGCTTGAGCTAAAAAACGGTTACATAGCGCTTCGTGAAGGGGCGCGCACAAGCGTAGAGGGGGTGTTCGCGGCCGGAGATGTTCACGATACGATATACCGCCAGGCGATCACCGCCGCCGGTTCGGGATGCCGGGCGGCAATTGAGACGCAGCATTTCCTTGAACTGGAATCCGGCGGCGCGTAAGTGGTTCTTCGACGAGGGCATAGGGTTCCAGGCGAAGGCAAAACTTAAGGGTCTGTAATCATACGGGCGGCCTTGAGTAAGAGACCTCTCCGGCGGGAGATGCCTTCTGTTTCGCAGCGCAGCCACGGATGGCTTCGCCAAGAAACAGGGCAGCGCAACGTACCACGGACGGTACGCAAGCGTACCCCAAGGAGAGTGTCTCGAACGAAAGAAGCCGCCAGTGATGACCAGAGTTGAATCTGCCAACCTGGACACTACAATGCTAAAGCCGCAGCACATCGGACGATATCGTATGAGAGTTCTCTGGATAGGGCGCAGTTTTCGAGTAGAGCCAAGGACGGCACACGGAGAAGGCCTCGGAGGAGAAGCCCCTCCGCGATGTCCGCTGTGATGGATGCCGCCCGGATCTTCCGCCAAGAATATTGCGGAAATGGACCTGAAATCATTATGAATCCGCCGGTTGCTCTTACCGGCCGTCATTAGAAATTAATGCCTTCCGACGCATCCGGGCTAATCTCGCCAGGCAACATTGTGGAGCAGCCCTCCGCGCATTACTCTGACTGACTATCATGCGGTGCGGACCAAGGCGCATGCCCCGCAAACACCTTGATTTATTTTGCCCTAATGATTAGCCTTAATTCAGTCGTAATTTTTCCCCTATGGAGGACACATGCAGCTTCATTCAGACATCAAACCCATCTCGTGGCTTAAAAACAATGCCAAGCAACTAATTGAATCCGTTGATACTACCGGCAATCCCATGGTCATAACTCAAAATGGCGAGGCCAAAGCCGTGGTGATGAACGTCCGCGCATACGACCAGATGCAGGAAAGCCTTGCCCTGCTGCGCATGCTCGCTGACAGTTGCGCCGACGCGGAAGCCGGCAAAATTCGTGACTCAGACGAGGTCTTTGCGGATATCCGCAAAATGATCGCCCGGAAGAAAGATGAAGCACGATGAGCGGGAAAGCGCCCTGGAAAGCCGGCTTTACCCGTCACGCGGAAGAAGACATTCTGGGTATCTTCACATATATCGCTGATCGAGAAGGACCGGACATGGCCGAAGCCATTCTGGAGAAGTTTATCCGGGCGCGGGACAGCCTGTGCCAACTTCCGGACCGTGGCCGCATTCCCCCGGAACTCAAGCGGGTCAATGTGCTTTTGTACCGTGAAATCCAGGTCCAGCCCTACAGAGTGGTTTACCAGATCAACAAAACCTCTCACACGGTTCACATTCATATTGTGGCTGACGGACGCCGCAATTTTAACGAGCTGCTGAAAGAACGGCTGCTAAATCTTCTTTCCAGCACGGGCAGTAAGTAACGCTCTCATCTTTTACCGATGCATGTCCGATACCTGCCGTAGCGCCGGAAGAAGACGCAGGAGGCGACTATCTTTCGGAATTGAAGGCATTGCAATAAGCGCTAATAGCCGGGGAAGAATCGGGCGAACCTGAACGCTTTGACAGTGAAACCTTTTTAGCGCGGATGCGGGCCAAGCATGGTCAATAAACACCGTATTTGCAGGCTATCGCCGCTGGCCGGCGGAATTGAAGGAAAGCCTCGGCAGTGAATACCAAACCACACATATGACATTACTCTGTCTGGCCGTCATGCGGTGTTGAAAAGGCATTTCCATTGATATATAACGGATTTTATGGGGTTCACACCTTGAAACATGCCGCAAAAAAAACTTTTTACCAGGACAAGGAGACTGTACCGTGAGAACATCTATTTTTAAACATGTAGCAACGGCTATGCTTGTGGTGATTTTTGTGGTGGGCATGGCAGGGGCGGTGATGGCGCAGGAGAAGTAGAAGCTTGAGGTAAAGGACAATGCTACCAAAGACTTCAACAGGGCGATTCAGACACAAACCCTTATGACACTGCCCGCTGACCTTGAAAAAAAATTACTTGCGCAGGCTAATGAGCAGCTTAAATTCAAAGTGGATAGAATTTTTTTTGACACAGATGCACAAAATGGTAAGGAATGGGGATTTTTCAAGGATACGAAGTTCCCCTATGATGTTGTCTCAAGATCACGCCTGGCTTACCTGGTCACCGAACAGGACGGAAAAATAATACGAACCTTTTGGATGGTGATTCAGTATGTAGACCCCATGAATAAGAAAAAATGGAGTAATAAATATATGTTCCAGGCCCCGATGGCAACTTATGTACCGGCTTACGTAGAGAACTATGCTCCTAACAAGCTGACAAAGAAATACGTTGAGGGTGAGACCCCATAATAAAACTGAAAAGCCGGCACTGCTACAACTTCGGCATATCACTGGCCGACGCGCTCCAGCAGGTTGTTGGAGCGCGCGGCCAGCGCATGGGGGGTCTTTCATCCATAAATCTTCGCCCCAAATTGGCCAGAAAAACCTTTTCCAATCCAGTGATTTTTGGGATATTTTAATATGCCGCCTTGTCGGGAAATAACTATGTCTGTACATTCTTTATTTTTTAAATCGAGATTAATTAGTGAGTTAAATGTTAATCACGTTTCAGGGTCGCATTTTTATCAATCAAGTCTTTTAATTGGTCATCACTAAGCGAAGCCGCAAAATTAAAGACTACACTCAAAATTGACATACCGTCATGCTTCGACAGTAATGCCAAATACAGATAAATATCTCTTACCCGGAAGCGAAAGTCCTTGAAATCAGCTCTTTGGCTTCCTCCTGGATTTTTTTCAGATGCTCGGTTCCGATAAAGCTCTCCGCGTAAATTTTATAGACATCCTCTGTGCCGGAGGGGCGGGCGGCGAACCAGCCGTTGGCGGCGATCACTTTCAAGCCCCCAATGGCCGCGCCGTTGCCGGGAGCAACGGATAGCATCTTTTCGATCGGTTCTCCCGCCAGCGTATTCGCTGATATCCGAGAAGGCGACAACCGCGACAACAACGCCTTTTGTTCCCTTGTGGCCGGAGCGTCGATCCGCTCGTAAACCGGGGCGCCAAACTCCCGCGTCAGTTCCTCGTATAGTTCGCCGGGATCGCGTCCGGTAACAGCCATCATCTCGGCGGCCAGAAGCCCCATGATCAGCCCGTCTTTGTCTGTGCTCCATGCCGTGCCGTCGATCTTTAAAAACGACGCGCCCGCGCTTTCCTCTCCTCCGAACCCAAGCCACCCCTCCAGCAGTCCGTCAACGAACCACTTGAATCCGACGGGAACCTCTACCAGCCTGCGCCCAAGACGCGCCGCCACCCGGTCGATCATGCCGCTGCTCACCACTGTTTTGCCGACAGCCGCGTCGGCATTCCATTTGCGCCTCCGCTTGAAGAGGTAATCGATCGCCACGGACAGGTAGTGGTTAGGGTTGAGCAGCCCCGCGCTTCTCGTTACTATCCCGTGCCGGTCGGCATCCGTATCATTGCCAAAGGAAATGTCGAACCGGTCCCTCATCCCGATCAGCCCCGCCATCGCGTGGGGCGACGAGCAGTCCATCCGAATCCGTCCGTCCCAATCCACCGGCATGAAGCAAAAAGAATGGTCCACCGTGTCGTTTACCACGGTGATGTCAAGCCCATACCGTTGCGCCACCGGTTCCCAGAAAGCTACGGCGGACCCACCCAGCGGGTCTGCGCCTATTCTTATCCCCGCCGCGCGTATGGCGTCCATGCTCACAATCCGCTCCAAAGCCTCCACATAAGCGCCTATATAGTCGTACTGCCTGATAATCGGCGTGCGCCCGACGCGGTCAGATAAAGAAGCCCGCTTTACGCCTCGCATCTTTTCCGACAGAATCTGGTTTGCCTTTTCCTCGATCTTCTTTGTCACATCCGTGTCGGCGGGACCACCGTGCGGCGGGTTGTACTTGAAGCCGCCGTCCTCCGGCGGGTTATGCGACGGAGTAACCACAACCCCGTCGGCAAGCCCCTCTTTCTTCCCACAATTGTGCGAGAGGATAGCTTGGGAGATGACGGGAGTAGGCGTATAACCGTCGTCCTTATCGACACACACGGACACGCCGTTCCCCGCCAGAACCTCAAGCGCGGTCCGAAACGCGGGCTCCGAAAGAGCATGCGTATCTTTTCCCAAAAAGAGAGGGCCATTGATCCCCGCCTGCGCCCGGTAGTCGCATATCGCCTGCGTAATGACAACGATGTGGTCCTCGTTGAAGGAAAGCGAGCGGGAAGACCCTCGGTGTCCCGATGTGCCGAAAGACACTCGCTGCCTTGGCTCGGACGGGTCAGGCTTCCCCATGTAATACGACGCAACAAGTTTGGGCAGGTCCACCAGCCGCTTACGATCAATCCTTTTCCCCGCGTCAGAATGCGCTGACATTTGCCGAGTCTCCTTTTTTTATCAGTTTCACCATTTGCCTTCGCCTATGCTTTCTTCACTTCGCCTGCGGCCGCCGGCGGGCGTATGCGCCAGGGCCAACACCCACAACATTGTTTCCCCGTCGATTTCATACACCAGGCGATAGTTTTCATGCGGTATCAGCTCGCGGGTGCCCGGAATCTTGCCCGCCATGCTCATATCCGGGTGCGCGGCCAGCCTGACAGCCGCGTCTCTGAAACGCTCATCCATGCGAACAGCCGCGCCGGGATTGTTAGTCGCAATGTAGTCCCAAATGTTGGCACGGTCTTGTTCCGCCTCCGGCGTCCAGATGACTATCACTCTTGGCCTGTCTCTACCTGGTTGCGTCTGGCGGCGAACGCGGCTTCAACCTCATCATTTGGCCGGCCACGGCCGGCACGCATCGAGGCGCGACCAGCTTCTACCTTGCCGCGCAGATAGTCGTCATATTCGCGAGCTTGCCGTCGCTGCTCAATGTAACCGCGCATCAGCTCGCGCATCACTTGGGACGCGGGCCGATCCTCGCCTGCGGCTTCAGCCATGAACTCGGCGCGCAATTCCGGTTCCAGCTTCATCGTGAAAACAGCTTCTTTCGACATAGCGTACTCCTCCCATATAGATACTAACACGGTATATACGTTATCAGTATCGCGCGCGCTAAAATTGTCTCGACGCGCTGCGCACGGAGATTACCCCCAGATCCGTCATCAGGCATTAGTTTTTAAAATGTCGTCATAGAATTCAAGCCTTCCAGGAATCCCTTGAACCCGCCCCTGCCCGTCGCCGAACTTTTTGATACCGGGAATGACATCATTATGGTTCAGGCTCAAGCTGCTGCTCGGCAACCGGAACAATGTTGGATGCATAATCCGCGTACAGGCCAACTTCGTTAACCCAGACAATTAGCTCCGGAGAGAGGCTATAGCGGAGCGCCGGGCTGGCAACAATAAAAATGTTCCGGAGGGAAAACGAAAAAAATATTTTTGCCCGTTCTCGTCGTGCTGGTTATGGCCCTAAATTTAAATTTTTTAAACGCAACAGCAGTAAAATACAACATCGAATGCAATAGGCCGTAAGCGATGTAGATCAGGCGTCCTGTTACCGTTTCATCGTTGCGGCAATTCCTTTCAGATACTTTATGATTGGAAGATGTTGCGGGCAGCGTGTCTCGCAAATTCCGCACTGGACACAATCGGATGCTTTTCCGTAATTCTGGATCAGATTACTATAATAAACTTCCGCTATACCCGCCTGTGTCGCTATAGAACGCCTCAAGTTATTGTAAATAGCAAAATAATCCGAAATAGCAATGTTTTGGGGGCAATCCGCCATACAATAGCGGCATTCCGTACATGGAATCATAACAGCCGCTTTAATAATTTTTGCGGCCTTCTGAACAACTGACTGTTCTTCTTTGTTGAGCACGCTATAGCTTTTAATTGTATTTATGTTATCCGCAAGCTGCTCCGCGCTGTTCATGCCGCTTAACACCATAATCACATTTTCAAAAGAAGCGGTATATCTGAACGCCCATGAAACAATGGACGCATCAGGATTATAATCCGTAAACAGCGCCTTTACTTCGTCCGGCACATCGGCAAGCAAACCACCCTTTACCGGCTCCATGACAACAACCTTTTTCCCATGCTTTACGGCAACTTCGTGGCATTTCCCCGACTCAATAATACTGTCGTCTATATCCACATAGTTAAGCTGAAGCTGCACAAATTCCATCTCTGGATGCTCTGTTAATATTTGGTCCAACACCTCCGCGTTATCGTGATGAGAAAACCCTATTTGCCTGACTTTGCCTTCCGCCTTTTTTTGCTCAACAAACCGGAACGCATCCATTTTTTGGGCTATTTCATAATTTTGCCGATTCAGGTTATGAAGAAGATAGTAATCAAAATATTCAACGCCGCATCGCGTCAACTGTTCGTCAAATATTTCAGAAAGCTGTTCCTGTGATTTAACCAGAAATATAGGCATTTTGTTCGCAATGACATAACTTTCACGTGGATATCGCTTTACCACCGCTTCACGAAAAGCCGTTTCGCTGTTTCCTCCGTGATATACATACGCGGTATCGAAATATGTAAAGCCTTGTTTTAAAAAATCATCCGCCAACTTCTTTACAGCTTCAACATCAACATTGTTATATTCATTAATAAACGGCAGTCGCATCAATCCAAAACCCAACTTTTTCATCTCTAATTCTCCTTTTTTAATCAATTCAGTTTATACATGTAAATATTACATTTTGTTCTTTGATGTTTACCCCCGCGCCGAGCTTATTCACTCAAGTCTTGCTGCAAGCCAACCAACAAGGGCGGCATTGAGCGAGAGGTCGTGTTTCGCCGCAAAGCCAGGGATAGTGAGCAAGCGTTATCGCATAGCGCCTCTGCCTTCCAGGGGCATAGACTCCGAAGCGGAGGCAGGGATGCCGGGAGCCAAGGAGTCTGCAGTCGCCGGGAGCCAGGGATGGCGACCAAGACGGCCCTGAAAGGAGATGGCGCGAAGCGATAGCAGCCCGCGTAATAACGTACCCGAAGGAGAGGGGCTTGAGCGAAATGCCGCCCTTGCAAACTGGAGTTAAACCCATCAAGCCAGACATTTCCCTGCCCTCGCCCGGAAACTACGCTGCCTTCTTCAATCCTTCCGCTATATCTTGCACTATGACGGATGCTGTCTTCGCGTAAACGCCTTATTCCAATCCACCATCAAGCAACGCCAGAAACGCTTCTGAAGGCGTGAACTTTACCTTTTCGCCGACTTCATAATTGAGTGTTTCATACTGCCCATCGCGATACCAATATATTTCCTTGGTAAGCGAACCTGGTCCATTTTTATAAAATTTAGTGACATTATTAAAAAATACATTTAACGCTCCAATTACTTTCATGTCCCGAATAGGATAAATCATTACCAAACTTCGCGTAGGAATACCTATAATTGCTCCGCCTTTGCCGATAAGCTTTTTGTTTTTTTCCAATTCAAACAGGATATTGGGAGCAAAGAAATGTTCCGCTTCAACAACAAAAAGTGTATCTTCGCCAATATTTACTTCCTGTATTGTCAGTTCATAATTCTGGCGAATATTTTCAATACCAATAGCATAAAGTTTTTCTTCTGTTTTGCCCCACTTCTCCGCATCACTTTTAGGAACAATCTGAATAGCTTGCGGAAAATCGTAAACAAGCACGGCAAAAACTTCACCCGCAAAGGGGCGACGAATAACGGCTTCCTCACCCAGAACGGTTGTATATTCTCTATCGTAAAGCCGGACGCCAATATACTGTTTCATTCTTTCAAAATCATCAAAAGCCAGGCTTTCTTTGAAAGACATGATCTCAATAGTTACGCCAAAGTGATGTTCAATGAACCCGGCATATTCTTGCGGTTTGATTCCGGCGCACATTTGAACCAAATTGACCAGTCCAAGATCCCAACCCTCAAAACGAACAATGCCATCGTCAATAGTATATGGCTTGCCCTTGCGTTTGAAATAATCATCAACCGCGGAAATAAACAGCGAGTATTCTTTTTGTTTCAAAACAGAAGCCCATTCGGGAACAACTATATTTTTACGGCCAAACATGATTTTTCTCCTTAATGGTTTCCGACCTGAACCCCCCTCTGTCCGTCATTACCCGCCGCAATATATCAGACATAGCAGAGTGATGCTTCATTCGCTCCAGACTATCTCCTCTGTGCACGCTGCGCGGCGAAACAAAAAGGCATACCCCGCCGAAAGAGGCCTCTCACCCAGTACCGCCTTTTGCGTATGCCTGGAACATTTTGACTCACCGCACACCGCGCGGGAAGCCGGTTACGGTTCAACTGATAACCGGTTTTCACGAATCGCTTTTTTAGAAAACGCGCATCCCCTATACTGATTATCAGCAAAAACCTGGAGTTTTCTAAGCCTTTTTGCGAGGAGTTCAAGCCGAAGATGCGGGCGGTGGTTCAGAGAGTGTCAAGCGCGTCGGTAACTGTGGACAATGAGGTCGTCGGCAGCATAGGAGCCGGGCTTCTCGTCCTGCTTGGAATCGGCCGTGATGATAACGAGGAAGCCGGGCGATGGATATGCGACAAGCTGCTTAAACTGCGCGTCTTTGAGGATGAACAGGGGCGTATGAACCGGAATGTCTCCGAAGCGGGAGGCGGTATTCTGCTGGTATCCCAGTTCACATTGTATGGGAACACCGATAAGGGAAACCGGCCGGGGTTTGACGCCGCGGCTCCTCCGGAAATCGCGGAGGCGCTATATGAAAAAGCGGCGGAGTACCTAAGGTCCAACTCCCGCGTTCCCTTAGCCACGGGGGTTTTCCGGGCGTCGATGCAGGTGTCGCTGGTAAACGACGGGCCGGTTACGCTAATACTGGAGCGGTGACAGGTAAAAACAATGAATGATCCCGAAATAGATCTGCACGGACTGCGCGTGGCGGAAGCGCTTGAGCGTTTGTCGAAGGCGTGCAACTTACGGCTTAGAGCCGGGGATGGCCGCCCGCTTCATGTAATCCACGGTTACGGGTCGTCGGGGCGCGGCGGCGACCTGCGCTCCGCCGTCCGGGAATATCTCGATCAGCATTCCACGAGGGTTGAATACACTCCGGGGGAGCGGTTCTTCAACAACCCCGGAGTAACGATCGTATATCCGAAGCATCCGCTCCCCGCGCCGGAGCTGTTTCCCCCCACACGCCCACGGTAAAAGCGGTTCGTCTATTCCCTGATTTCGGAAATCTCCGCCTTGCCCGAACAAGAAACGCGCAAAATCCCCTATCGGCAAACGGCGCGTATCGTTTGGTCGGGTATCGTAAACTCGCAGGGCGCGTTTTTGTCAACCCATGCCTTGTAATCAGGCGTTGCCGTGCAGGCAATATCTTCCAGCAGCGCCCGCTTGCCGTCCGGGGTGCATATCAGCAGTACGGCATTCCCATCGACAACCTTGGCAAAAAGCGTATTGCCGCCAAAAGCATTACATAGCGAAGGGTCAAACCCGCATGTCGCGGCGATCAAATTTCCGTCCTGCGAAGCGCCGGACCATAACATGCCCTGCATAGCCGTGCCCAACCGGCGAGCGGCTATTTCCTGCCTGTTCATTTCCTCCGACCGGTCTATATCCTTCGTTGTAATGAAACAGGCTTGCAGCAAAGAAAGAGAAACGGCAACGGTTAACAAAAGGAACTTGCGCATTCAGACTACTCCTGAAAAGTAATGATGACAGCCCGATCAACAATCAATATAACAAATCGAAAACAAAGCGAAATCACGACGGAACTCTGTTTCGCCTTTTCCCGGCAAAACAGGGTTTTATAACCACCATTCTAACCACAACAGCGATTTTCCCGTCTCGATGCGCCGTCGGGGCCGACCGCATCCGGCATGTATCGCAAAATATCACAAGGGATTGCAAAGAAAGCTACAAAGCGAAGTTACCCCCATTTCATCATTTCAAAAACCGCCATACTACGGCAGACGGTATCCGCGATTTTTGTCCGCTGTGATTGATGTCACCCGGATATTCCTTCCAAAAATGTTGCGTGAATGGGCTTGACCTAATAAATAAACAGGTTGCTCTAATTGGCCGTCATTAGAAATTAATGCCTGAAAGGGCGGTTTTAGCGAACCGTTCGGCGCGGGGAGGCGCAAGACTTTAGGGACCAACGGCGGCGTCAGAACCCGATTTTGCGCCGCGCCTTCTTCTGCGCTTCCATGAGCTTACGGGTGGCGGCAACCTACCCTTGCGCCTTGTGTGCCTCCACATAGGAGCGCAACACAGCGTTGATGCGAGACTGATACCGTTTGCCTGTTTGTTTGAAAAATTCCAGCACTTCGGCATCAATGCGCAACGTGATTTGCCTCTTGGTATGGGGTAACTCCGATGCCGCTTTCATCCAGACGGCATCAGGCAGAACAGGCGCGTCGCTGTAATCGATCCGCTCATCCGGCATCGAAGCCACAGCGTCCAATCTGGCCTTCTGTCCGGCATTCAAAGCGGGCGGTTTTTTCAGATCAAGAGTTCGCTTCATGATATTGCTTTCTTTCGTTGGCATTGGCTTTCGGTTTTGCCAGCGTTCCATTCAAGTTCCATTACAACCTTATTGTAGTTTCGTTTTGTAGTTACGTCAACCCGGAGATACAAGGAAGGGGGGACTCGATGCGCCGTCGGGGGCAGCCGTATCCGGCGTGTATCGCAAAATATCACAAGGAATTGCAGGAAGAGTAAAGGAAGCTCTCCGGAGGGACTGGCAAGTTCCCTCCGGGCAAGGCATGTTACACGGAAACCGCCTTTTCAAGAGTTTTAGCTACCCATTTATTGAGGCTTACGCCGTCATGGGCTGCCCGCATGGCAAGGCGCTGATGTATTTCAGGGCTCAGGCGCACATTGAAAGTGCCGGAAAAAGGCTTTTGCGGCTCTTTTCTCTTCTTGGCGCAATACTCAATATACACCTCAATGGATTCCGCCAGCGCGGTCTTGAGTTCATCAATAGAGCGTCCCTGAAAGGTAATGACATCGGTAATGTGCAGCACATCGCCATGAAAAATATCGGCGTCAGGATCGTATTCAAAACTGCCCTGATAGCCTTTGCAGGTAAGTACGCTCATGCTGTCACCCCCCGCATTTTCAAGAAAACGCCGGACGGATTTTATCGCGCCCTTGTCTGTATCCGGGCGCGGGTGCGGGCGGTGGAAGTGGGCAACCACGTTATTTATTTCCACGCACACACGCGACCCTCGCGCTTCTTCCAAAACCCCGCCGGAAGCGCCTTTGCACCGGAATAAGAAGCCGTCCGCCAAGGAGGGTTTATGGCGCCGTTTAAAATAAATGCCCCTGTATGGGCATCGTAGATGCCGTCTGCCAATACAGAATCGGCAGCGAGTAAGGAGCTACGCCCCATTTCCAGGGGTGATCGTCGGTGTAAAGGCCAAGGTTCCAGGCTAACGGGTAGGAGGAAGCGTCTTCGTAGGAACTTCTAAACGTAACGTCGCCCTTGGGGATATCTACGCCGTTTTGGAAGCCACCGGCGATGGTCGCGCCACACACTTTCATTTCGCTAAACCCTATATTACTGTGCATGCTGGCTAAAACAGATCCCGTTACGCGCCCAAAGCTTGGTTCCGCGCCCACCAACCTTACGATTTCCTGATTCAGGGCCGCGCAGTTGCTTACGCTGCCGGCTCCGGAAACATATCCCGCCACGCCGCCGACATACTTAAGGCCGCTGACCTTGTTTGTCGCGTAACTGTTGCTTACGCTGCTGTCGATAATTAATCCCGCCACGCCGCCGATACAGCCATCATCTGCCCCCCCGCTGACTTCACCCGCCGCGTAGCAGTTGCTTATGCTGCTGCTTGAGTAAGCGCTACCCGCCACACCGCCGACAGAAGAGTTGCCAACAACTTTGCCTGTAACGTAACAGTTGCTTATGCCGCCGTTTTCAATGGATCCCACCACGCCGCCGACAGAGTAATTGCCTTTAATGCCGTCGCCGCGTAATTCCACGCAAAGATTTTTAACCGTTCCGCCTTTTATATAGCCAAAGAGACCGACTCCATTGGTTTCGCTCCTGTCAATACTGAGGCTTGAAACGGTTTTTCCGTTGCCGTCAAAGTGTCCTGAAAAGAAGAAACCACTGGAGCGTCCTATTGGCGTCCAGCCCCCCTCGCCTCCGATGTAGTCATACAGATTAATATCGTTGGCAAGCTTGTAGTAAACGCCGGATTTGTTGTAGCCGCCGTTTACCTCGGCGGCCAATACCGCCAGCTCAACGGCGGTGGAGATCAGATGGGGGTTGCCTTTTGTGCCGGGCGCGCCGGGGCCGTCGCCATCACCGCCGCCTCCGCATGCCGCAAGCCCAAAAACCAAAACCGCCGCCGCGAAAACCGCGACGCTCCGAAATGTTTTTAACCCGAATATATCCTTCAACATGAAAATCTCCTTTCATTCGTCATTTGCGCGACCAGGATATAAATGAAAAAGCCGGCGCTTCCCATGCGGGAAACACCGGCTTTTTTTAAGGGCATGTCTGAGCTCGTGAAATTCGCCGCGCGAACTGGCCTTTAATTCGAAAGAAACGCCAGGCGGCGGCTTGCGGCCCAAACTGACCAGGCGATAACTTCGCCTGAATTGCGGATAAGGAGGGGCCGTGCTTATTTTTACTGCCGGTTCACTGTTATCCATTAATACAAAAGCATCGCACAGTTTTTTGCGGCGTGTCAAAGCTATATGACGCTTAAAATCCGCGCGCGAAGCGAAAACCTTACGCAGCCGCGCCCAATCGACGCATGGCGATTTTAAAACCTGTTTATCCCAGATCCGTCATTAAAGGCGACTTTGCGAGGCCGTTTTTTCATATTTCGCTTTTATTGCGTCCAGGGATTGATAACCTTGAGTCCGACGGATTCAAACGCGGCAGCGTCGCGCGAAGCGACAATATAGCCGTGCGACGCCGCTATGGCGGCGATATATCCGTCAGGCATAGGAAAACCCTCTCCTTTTTGCCGGGCCACCGCGGCCAGCAAGGCGTACCGCCTTGCCGCGTCCGCGTCAAAAGGAAGCACCCGCCCGGCGTACAGACCGATCAGATCGTCAATGGCAGCGGCCAACCGGCTCTTTCGTTTTCCGTCCGGCAGAACCGCGACGCCAAACAGCAGCTCGGCCAGCGTCACACTTGCCAGATACAGCGTTTCCGCGGCCTGTCTGTCCAGCCAGGCCAAAACATTCGCGTCCGGTTTTGGCTTCATCGTTTCGGAAACGACATTGGTATCAAGAAGAATCATTCAAACCTCAACGGTTCGGCGGCCTTTTTATCGCCCGCTTCTTCCATCGCCTTTTCAAGCGCAAGGACATCTTCGCTTGTCAGTCCGTTTCCGCGAGCCATAGCCGCCATAGCCGTACCCATGCGGATACGCCGTTCGGGAATAACCACGCTCGCCAAAATCTCGCGCACCTCCGACTCCGTACTGCGTCCTTTTCGAGCCGCGCGTAACCGCAAGGCGCGATGCACTTCATCCGGCAGGTTGCGTACTGTAATAACAGCCATGATTTCGCCTCTATATAATTGCTTTCATTGATAGCAAGTTTAACATATTGCTGTCTGATGATTGTCGTTAGAAATTAATGCCTGCCGGCGGATCCGGGATTATCTCTCTGGCCGCGCCCCTTTCATCTTGCGGCCCTCCATGACATGCCGCAAATCATTACTCCCAAAAAGTGATAACTCCCTTTTCGTCTTTACCGGTATCCAGATCCCAGTTTTTGATGAGCGGCAAGCCGGTTTCGTCTTCCGCAAGGCACGCGCGCGCGACAATCGCCCAATACTCGCGGACATTGTTCCGGGCTTTTCTAAAAATGTTCAGGTAAGACATAGAACCGCCGCCGGGCGTTTGCAGTTTTTTGATATACGAA
>Ga0082212_10004560_pt1 | contig 19151 bp, 18 predicted proteins | sample TergutNt197P3_FD_71548 | JGI IMG/M metagenome (GOLD analysis project Ga0082212, IMG submission 71548) | Neocapritermes taracua P3 segment gut microbial communities from Petit-Saut dam, French Guiana - Nt197 P3 | ecosystem: Host-associated > Arthropoda: Insects > Digestive system > Gut ... | reverse complement strand
CTTTTTTCATTTTATTCAGGATAAAATTCGCATCGCTCTATTTATGGCGTCATCCATCTGTTCAATGGATTCTAATCCAAGCGTCAGACTGTGAACATTGCCTTCTTTGAGTACAAATTGGAGCGATTGCTCGCGCTCGTCGTCCGTAATATGTACCCCTTCGCCGAAAACTTTCATGGCGACAATGCCTTTTCCATTCGCTTTTGCCGTTGAAAGCGTTTTTTTGACTTCATCGGGCGAATCGTCCATGTTTGTACCGAATGGATTCACACGCGCCATAACGACGTCAAGCCACGGGCTAACTGCAGCCTCTCTGAGTGCGTCAATATGATGACATGAGATGCCTACTGCTTTAACAACTCCTGACTGTTTGGCTTTTAAAAAATCATCTAAATAGCGCGCGCGATTTTCTTCCCAGCCTCCTTCTGTAATATAATGCATCAGCAAAATATCAATATAATCCGTACCTAATTCTTTTCGGTATTGATCTATCTTTTCGGTTACTGAAACGCCGCTTCTCGCATTTTCCTGCGGAACGTACACTTTTGTCAATAAAGTCAATTCTTCGCGTGGTAATGTTTTGATTGATTCCCCGACAAAAGGCATCGATCCATACACTTCGGCCATATCATAAAAACGCATGCCTCTCTCATAAGCATGATGGGCAAGTTTTTTGAAATTATCCATTCCCAGACGTGTTTGGTTTGATGCGCTTCTTCCGCCTACTGTTCCGGTTCCCATCGCAAGCCGTGAAACTGTCAATCCCGTATTACCAAGTTTTATCTTGTCGACAAATACATCTTGCTTAGAACCTCGGTTAATATTCGCAAATCCGCACTGCATAACCGAAAGACCGGCGAGACCGACCGCGCCGGTTTTAATGAAATCACGTCGATTTATTTTCTTCATAATGTAAATGTATCAGGAAACAATTCTCATTACCCTCTCTATGGCGTCATCCATCTGTTCAATAGATTCATGTCCAAGCGTCATACTGTGTACAACCTCTTCTTTTATAGCATAGCGATAGGTTTGTTCGCGTTCCTCATCAGAAACATGTAAGCCTTCGCCATATATTTTCATGCCAATAATTCCTTTGCCGTTTGCCTTTGCGGTTGCAAGAATCGCCTTCACTTCGTCCGGAGTACCATCCATATTCGTACCGAAAGGATTGACGCGCACCATGATAACGTCGACCCACGGATTTGTGGAAGCCTCTCTCAGCGCGTCAATGTTATGACTTGAGATACCAATTTTTTTCAGAATACCAGCCTGCTTTGCTTTCGAAAACAGGTCCATATAGGGTTTGCACGTAACAGGCCAGTCGCCTCTTTGTAAGCAGTGCATCAAAAGAATATCAATGTAATCTGTTTGCAATTGCTGTCTGTAACGGTCTAAAGCATCATCAATTGAAGTAACAGGCTCGTTGTTGCGTGTCTGAGTCCACATCTTAGTTAATATTGTGATATTTTCACGCGGCAACGTTTTGATAGACTCGCCAACGTAAGGCATTGATCCATAAGTTTCTGCCGTATCAAAGAAACGTATCCCCCTTTCATAAGCATGATGCGCTTGTTTTTTAAAACCTTCTAATCCGGCAACACGCATCTGTGCAGAATCCCTGCCATTGGTAGCTTTTGTCCCTGTTCCCATCGCAATCCGCGAAACCGTTAATCCTGTATTACCAAGTTTAACCATATCAACCATCGTATCTTGTGATAACTGCAGGTAAGTATTTCCCGATGCAGGTCGTAATAAAGACAATCCGGCCATTCCAAGAACTCCGGTCTTGATAAATTGTCGACGATCTATTTGTTTCATTGACTTAATATTTCAGTTGATAATTTGCAATACACTATCGGATACCTTCAACATTCATTTGCAGGCTAAAAAAACATTCGGAAGCAGTAATGAACAATGTTTTCATGTCTTTACCTCCAAAGCATACATTCGCTGTCCAACTTCCTTCGACTGGAATTTGAGCAATTTGTTCGCCTTTCGAATTGAAAACAGTCACCCCATTTCCTGTGAGGTAAATGTTTCCTTGCGTATCCAAAGTCATGCCGTCCGATCCCATTTCGCAAACGAGTGTTTTGTTCGTCAATGTTCCGTCGGGCTGAATATCGTGCACATACGTTTTTCTGCCTCTGATGTCCGCCACAAAAAGTTTTTTACCATCAGGTGTTCCAATAATGCCGTTCGGTTGTGCATAATCAGTTGCAACTTTCGACAGTTTACCGTCAGGGGAGAAATAATAAACATGTTGTCCATCCATTTGCATAGCTCTGTCTCGCGTCCAGTAGTTGCGTGCGTAGAGTGGATCGGTAAAATAAAACCCTCCATTGGGATGCACCCAAATATCATTAGGTCCATTAAGCTTTTTACCTTCATAATCGCTAACTACAACGGTATGGTTTCCGTTCATATCTATTTTCCAAACCTCATTGTCCATATCCGAGCAGGTAAGCAGATTCCCTTGTTTGTCAAAATATGTGCCATTTGCACGTCCTGTACCCTCAAGGAAAACCGTAAGTTTTTTATCTTCTACCGACCATTTCAATATACGATCGTTAGGTTGGTCGGTGAAATAAATATCGCCGTTTTTATCTACAGCGGGACCCTCTGTAAATTTTAAGCCGTCGGCAAGTTTTTCTACTTTTGCATCTTTTGCAATAATGTCACTTTCTTCACTGTTAATAGCTGACACATACATACCTAAAGAGATAAAAATTAATAAAACTGAAAATTTCATGATCTGTAAAATTTAATAATTAGTCTGCAAATGTACATAATAAAAAGAATAGTTCGTAAAATATTAACATTTTTTTGTGGAAATTGTAATAATTAGTCAATCTTTAATAACAAATTTCATACAGCGTTTGAAAATTTCACCATAAAAATCACTCTAAATCGTTCAACAACTCCCGAATAGCGATTTCGGGCGATCGGCGCTCGCCAAGTAGGGCTACAAATTTACTTCCAATAATCGCGCCGGAAGCATTTTTACAAGCCATTTGATATGTTTCCCTGTTACTGACACCAAACCCAATCATTCGGGGATTGCGTAGCGACATGGATTGAATGTGATGAAAATAATCCTGTTTCTGTTCATCGAACGACTGCTGCACACCGGTTGTAGCAGCCGATGATACCATATAAATAAAACCGTCGGTATGCGCATCTATCAAACGGATTCGCGCTTCTGAAGTCTCAGGAGTTATCAACATAATCATTTTAATGCCGTATTTTTCAGCAATTGGTTTGTAATCACGAAGGTAATCATCGAATGGCAAGTCCGGAATAATACAGCCATCTATACCGGCAGCATTACACGAGATGCAAAAATTTTCAAAACCGTATTGCATGATTGGGTTTAGATAGCCCATTAATAATAAGGGTATTTCAACATATTCACGTATACCTTGCAACTGATCGAAAAGGCGAAGTAACGACATGCCGTTTTTTAACGACTGCATGGCTGCCTGCTGTATGACTGTGCCATCAGCCATCGGATCGCTGAACGGAATACCTATTTCTATCATGTCTACTCCGTTTTCTGCCAATGTACGTATTACTTCAGCGCTATTATTCGCTTCGGGGTATCCGGCGCAAAAATAAATGGATAGCACATTTTCCTTTTTTGTTTCAAATAATTGATTAATTCTGTTCATAGTTTTTTAGTTCTCAGTTTTCAGTAAAAGAGTGTAAGAATGGGTGCGTTTTATTAACTTTTAACTTTTCAAAAAATTCTTTCAACAAGCCAACATCTTTCATGGCAGGTGAAATTTCAAACCCGCTATTCAGGTCAATACCGGCAAATTGAGGATGTTTCAGTCTTTCTAAATCCTCAACACAGCCGGGAGTCAGTCCGCCGCTTAGTAAAAATGGCGTTTCGCCCTGATAGTTCTCTAAAAGAGACCAGTCAAAACGTTTCCCTGATCCTCCATGACAGGTACACTTTGTATCAAACAAAAAATAGTCACAGCAATTCCGAAAAATAGCTGTTTGAAGAAAATCGGTTGCCGAAGCGATTGGAAACGTCTTTATGACGAAATAGCCATGGCGCCGTAATTCATTGCATAAAACAATCGTTTCATTCCCATGCAGTTGTATAAATTGAAGCTGAAATATCCTTGCTTTATCAAGTATACTTTCCAATGGTTCATTCACAAAAACACCGGCTTTATTTTTTTTACAATTGCCGATTGCCTCAATAAACTCGCTCTTATCAGGAACATACCGTTGCGATCGGGAATAAAAAATAAAACCCAAACAATCTATATTTAGCGCTTCTACACTCCGGATATTTTCGGGGTTGCGCATTCCGCATACTTTTATAAACATCTGTTTCATAATTATATAAAACCGTAAGAAAAGGCGTTGTCTGAAAAAATCGCAAAACTTCATTGCGAACCCGTTTAAGAAAACCTATTTCTATTTTATATTCTGTTGATATTCAATCGATATATATTATAAAAATCTGAACAGGTAATTTACCTCATTTCAAATATCCAGGTACAAAAGTATATAATATACTTCAATTTGCCAAAATTTATATAAATTGTTTGTTCTTCTTTATTTCGTTTTTTCGATTGAAAATTCTAATTTTGCGGGCGAATTTCAAGCCATATTTTAAAACTCATAAAACGAAATGTTAAAAACATATCAGGAAATCAATGAAAAAATAAAAAACGGAAAAGCTGTTGTACTCACAGCGGAGGAGGTTTCGGAACTGTCCAAAACCTTAAACCCGAAAGAAATCGCCCGTAAAGTGGATGTGGTAACGACAGGAACTTTCGGCGCCATGTGTTCTTCGGGTGCATTCCTGAATTTCGGACATGCCAGCCCTCCCATTCGTATGGAAAAAATAACTTTGAACGGAGTGCCTGTCTGTTGCGGTTTGGCAGCTGTGGACACCTACATTGGCGCCACAGATACGCATCCAGAAAAAGAAAACTACGGAGGAGCGCATTTGATTGAAGCGTTTGTCAGGGGAGAAGAAATTACACTGGAGGCTTGGGGAAAAGGTACCGACTGTTATCCACGGAAACATATTCAAGCAAAAATCAATATACATACTGTCAATGAGGCGATTATGTATAATCCGCGAAATGCCTACCAAAATTATTGCGTGGCGACAAACAGTACCAGGGGCATTAAACATACCTATATGGGGACATTATTGCCCAATTTTGGCAATGCGTCGTACAGTACGGCAGGCGAATTATCACCTTTGCTGAATGATCCCGAATGTCGCACCATCGGTATAGGAACGCGCATTTTCCTTTGCGGTACACAAGGTTATGTGAGTTGGAACGGCACGCAATTCCATTCCACCAAGGAAACGAATGAGTACGACATTCCGACAAGCAATGCGCGTACCCTTGCAGTTATTGGTAACTTGAAAGAGATGAGCGCGGATTTCCTGCGTGCGGCGTTTTATGAAAAATACGGTAACAGCCTGTTCATCGGTTTAGGGATTCCAATTCCGGTGTTAGATGAGGATATTGCGCAAAGGGTGTCCATCCGAAACGAACAAATCGAAACGACGATAGTGGATTATGGTAATAATAACGCCATTTTAGGGAAAACCAATTATGCGGAATTGCAAAGCGGCGCCATTCTTATTCAAGGAAAAAAGGTTCGGACAGCGCCTGTTGCCAGTTTGGCGAAAGCAAGGAAAATAGCAGAAACACTTAAAATCTGGATGCAAACCGGCTCTTTCCTACTCACAGAACCTGTTATGCAAATGCCCACCGCGACGAGTTTAAAAGGATTAATCGGTACATAAATAAAAGATTATGAACAAAAAAGTAATATTATCATTTCCGGCTGAAACTGCGGATTTACCTATAGCAAACGTTTTAGTGAGGCAATTCGACATACAGATCAATATATTGAAAGCTTCTATTGAATCTGGAAAAACCGGCACCATGTTTGTGGAATTAAATGCTGATAACGAAAAAATACAACAAGCGTTCAACTATCTCGAAGAAAAAGGCATAACGATAAGTCTTATCGAAAGCAGGATTTCATTCGACGAAACAAAATGTATTGATTGCGGAAATTGTGTTTCAGCCTGTATATCACAAGCGTTGTCCATATCAAAACCCGATTGGAAACTCAAATTCAAACCTGAAAATTGCATGTTATGTAAACTTTGTCTGAAAACATGTCCGTTGCAATTATTCAAAATTGAATTTTCGGAACAACAGTGAAAGAATACAAAGACAGAACTTACCGACACAGATTTTATCGCGACCGATGGCGAAGTTTTGTGGTGAAGTATAAGGAAACAGATGTTTGGGTGGGTGTTGATCAAAATTCCTTTCGACCTGAAATGATTGAATTTACAACACAAACCATTCGTTTATTGCGGGATACGATGGACGCCTATCTGATTCAAGACCCGTTTTATGTCAAATCTTTGAAGCCGTGTAACGCTCGGGACGATGCGCCGATGATGGCGAAACAGATGGCAGAAATCACCCGCCAGGCGGGTGTCGGGCCTATGGCGGCTGTTGCCGGTGCATTTGCCTTATACATCGCACAAGCACTGAAAAAACAATTTGATATAGCGGAGATCATGGTTGAAAATGGCGGCGATATTTATGCAGATATAAAGGACGACATAGATGTGATGGTTTTTGCTGGTGAATCGCCATTGTCCGAAAAGATCGGATTACATATCGAAGCCAAAGAATCGCCATTGGGTATCTGCACCTCTTCCGGAACAGTAGGCCCCTCGCTGAGTTTCGGAAAAGCCGACGCCGTGATGATTGTGTGTAAAGATGTACTGCTTGCCGACAGCTACGCCACCGCCCTTGCCAACCTCATTCAAACATCCGACGATATCCAACAGACGCTGAACAGGATTGCCTCCCAAAAAGACATCCTTTCCGCCTTGTTAGTAAAAGATGACCAAATGGGCGTTATCGGAATGTTTGGTTTAAAATTGTTTGAGTGAATGGGGCAAAGTAACTTTTAACTGATCTACTATTCGTAAATAAGTTTATACAGGTTTGCAGGATGCAGTATTTCATTTGCGGCTTCCAGTATTTGTTCTGCGGTAATTTTTTCAATTTTGGCGAACACTTCGGGGAGCATTTCATACCGGTTATAATGCAGAAATGATTTACCAAGTCCCAGAAACATACTTTCCTTATTATCTCCTGCAACGCCCAATTGGCCGATCGCCTGTTTTTTTGCAGCAGCAAGTTGTGTTGAGGTCAGCTTGTTCGCGCATAGGCTGGCGATTTCTTTTTCTGCCAGACTGACGGCCCGTTCGCGATTTTTCAGGTCTGTACCAAAATAGATAGAGAATACGCCTGTATCCGTATAAGATGTTATGTTGGATTCCACATGATACGCCAATCCGTTTTTTTCCCGCAAAGCGACATTAAGCCGGCTGTTCATACCTGGGCCTCCCAGCATGTTATTTAGCAGGAACAGCGGGTATTTGTTTTCGTCGTACATATTGTATGCGCGACCTCCGATCATAACATGCGACAAATGTGTTTTCTTTTTCCTGCATATTTCATGCGCCTGCATAAACTGAGGTTTTTCCCGAATGATGGATTTTTTTTGGTTTGGAATCAGGGACATGTATTTTTCAGCGATTTTCACAACTCCCTTGAAATCTGTTTTCGACATAGAGAAAAACACCATGTTTTCGGCTGTGTAAAATTGTTCAAGGAACGATTTGCAGGTAGCTGTGTTAAATTTTTTCAATGAACTTTTCACCCCTAATATATGGTGACCTATCGGATGACCGTCAAAAAGCATATTCTCAAATTCATCAAAAATCAGTTCGGAAGGTGTATCTTCATACGACTGTATTTCGTCAAGGATCACCTCGCGTTCTTTTTTTAATTCATTTTCAGGAAACTGCGAATGGATGACAAGATCGGAAAGCAATTCGACCGCCCTTCTCAGGTCTTTTTCCATAAAAATTGAGTAGAGAAAGGTGCTTTCTTTTGTTGTATATGCATTCAGTTCTCCACCAACATTCTCCATTCGGTTCAGGATATGCCATGCTTTTCGCTTGCGCGTACCTTTAAATAATGTATGCTCAACGAAATGAGCAAGTCCATGCTCCTTTTCACTTTCATCGCGTGCGCCTGCATTTACGGCAAATCCGCAGTAGGCAACTTGCGATTCGGTTGGCAGATGTATGACTCTTAGACCATTCGGGAGAGTACAAGTTAATGTTGTCATAGATAAATAATAATCAAAAAAACCGAGACGCAGCGTTAACCGCGTCCCGGAGAATTATGAAACTTTTTAAAAAAAAATTGGTACTCTCAATCAAGGATTTTTACTCTTATGTTTTTAAACCAGACATCATCTGAGTGATCCTGAAATGCAATATACCCTTCCTTATTTGCGCCGCCAAGATTTGTCATCAAGTCATAGGCCAGGGGGAAATCGCCGCCCGGTTCGAACTTGCTTTCAGCAATCAGTTTTGTCCAGTTGGGCGTCCATAAATGATATTCAAGAACTGGTTGTCCGTTTTGTTTATGGATAACAGTTCCTTTATATACGATGATTGTTCCGGTGTTCCATTCGCCAAAAGGCAGCGCATTTTGAGGTTTGGCTGGAATCATGTCATACAGGGAGGCAGATTGACGGTTTCCATCAATGCCAAGGCTTGCGTCCAGGTGATTTGCATTGTCTAATATCTGGTATTCGGGACATGAGATGTAAATTGGTTCGCCTTTAATTTCCTGCGCATAGTAGAAGACGCCAGAATTTGCGCCTTTCGAGACTTTATAGTCGAATTCCAATTGAAAATTCTTGAATTTGTATGCAAAAAGAATGTCGCCGCCATCTTCACTCTGCGCTTCACCTGTACCGGTGCCTTTGATTTTAATAGCGCCGTCGTCGATGGTCCACATTTTTGGCACAGTTTCCTTATTATATCCTCTCCAGCCTTTGAAAGTCCCGTCAAAAATGATATAAAAACCGTCTTCATCTTTTTTAAAATCATTCAGATTGATTGTTGGACGGTCAATCCGTACATAAGCAGGACTTGTTTTTGAAGCAGGAACAAATGTTTCATTCGGGCCTTCGGCGACTAAGTTGGGGTCGTTTGCAGCTTTCTTGCCCCCGCCGCAGGAAGCAAATGCCATCAAACATACTACGCTTGCAAAAAAAATTATATTCTTCATATTGTTTTACTTTTAGAATAATGCGCCTGCCCCTGCAACGTCATTGCGAACCCAAAGGGTGAAGCAATCCAGTGTATTTTTCCAGATTGCTTCGTTGCTTTGCACCTCGCAATGACGTTGAGACAGAAGCATATTTAATAAATAATTAATTACGGCATTGCCGGAAGACTCCAACCGTCGCGATATTTGTGGTTGATGAGTTCGGCTGCATATGCCTGAGCATTTACAGGGTCTGTCCAGGTCTTATCGAATTTCGGGTCTCCATCAATAATAGTAAAACCGTCCTTGACAACAGTTTTAATCGTTTCATCAGCTCCGATATTCGTAAATTTCATATTCTGTCCATCCCATTCCAAAATTTTGTTCAAGGCTTGCAGACGAACAGCCAGGACACCCATTACAATCATTTCATTGAATGGACCGGCTTCGCTAAAGTCGGATTTAGCTTTTACACGGTTTGTCGGACTTTCCTTACAGGCACGTACCCAATCCATTTCATGAGATATCGTACGTGGTCCGCGAGATGATGTAGCACCTTCTGTAGCCGGAGCTGGCGGTAAGCGGCGAAGCGTTTGCGGAACTTCGGGTTTACGGCCTGATAATAACCATGGTCCATTAGAGTAGCATCCGCAGAGTAAAGTGTCTTTTGTTCCGTGGAAAATAGTTAATCCTCCTCCGGATCCCATTAATTCTCTTCCCTGTGGGAACCCTGCCGGACGGTCGGGCATCATACCACCGTCATACCAGTGAATTTCAACTTCGGGCATGGCTACCTTAGGTAAATTTTCACGTTGCGGGTAAACAAGTTTTACATGCTGTGCATGAGGTGCGCAATGATCAAGTAACAGGGTCGACGAAGCTTCCGCTGTAATAGGATATTGCAGTTTCAATGCTATAAAGGCGCAATGCATGATATGACAGGCCATATCTCCGAGCGCTCCTGTACCATACGGCCACCAGCCACGCCAGTTCCATGGGTGGTATATCTGATTGTATGGATACAGTTTGGCGGGTCCTGTAAATAAATCCCAATTCAAAGTGGAAGGAACTTTATCGGCTTTTTCAGGGGTATTTAAACCTTGAAGCCAAACCGGACGATTGGTAGCACATTCTACTTTTTTAATATCGCCTATTTCACCATTCCAGATCCATTCGCAAATTTGATTGACGCCTTCACCGGAAGCGCCCTGATTACCCATTTGGGTAGCTACTTTGTACTTGTCGGCAAGTTTAGTCAACAGGCGGGATTCATATACGGAGTGAGTCAGCGGTTTTTGAACATACACATGCTTGCCGAGCGTCATAGCAGTCGCAGCTATGATGGCGTGCGTATGATCGGCAGTTGCAACAATCACGGCATCAATGTCTTTACCCATTTCGTCGTACATTTTACGCCAATCCCAATATTTTTTTGCTGTCGGGTTTTCAGCAAATACATTCTTAGCGTATTTCCAATCCACATCGCAAAGAGCGACAATGTTTTCTGTGGGTTTTACTGCCTTGAGATTGGAATTACCCATACCGCCAATACCCACAACGGCGATATTTAACTTGTCGGACGGAGCAATGTATCCGTGACTTTTACCTAAAATTGAACTTGGCGCAACTGTAAATACAGCTGCCGCTGCTGCGCTTCTCTGGAGGAAGCTTCTTCTTGAAATGTTTGACATAGCAATAATATTTTATAATTAGTATTCTAAAAAATTTACAATGATGAAATAATTAAGGCATTGCCGGCAATGACCAACCTTCTCTGTATGTATGTTTTATCAATTCCTGTGAAGCAAGTCTTGCATTCATGCCTTTTCGTTGCGTTTCGTCAGTTGGGTGTCCGTCTACGACAACGAATCTATCCTGTTCGATCGCAGTTACTTCTTCATTTGCGCCAATATTGGTGAAAGTCATATTTTCACCATCCCATAACAGTTCTTTGCACAAGGTTTGCAGACGGACTGCTAATACGCCCATGACCACCATTTCGTTGAATGGGCCTGCTTCGGCAAAATAGGAAGCTGTTTCAACCCGGTTTTCCGGACTTTCCTTACAGGCGCGCACCCAGTCCATTTCGTGGCTTCCGGTTATTACACGCTGTGTTTCGGGAGAATTAGGCGTGCGGCCGGAAACTAATCTCGGGTTACGTCCATAACATCCGCAGACAAGCGTATCTTTGGTTCCATGGAAAACGACCGGGCCTTCATTGCCATCATCAATTTGTCCGCCTTGCCAACCTTTCGGGAATTGCGGAAGGATACCGCCATCCGTCCAGATAACTTCTACTTCCGGATATTTTACTTTCTTTGTATTAAATTGAGGGCGTGCGGGGAAAACCATCTTCACGCTCTGTGCAACCGGAGCGCAGTCAACGAGTAACGCCGTTGAACTACCCTGTACCCTTGTTGGGTATCCCAATTTAAGACCTTTGAAAATAGGGTGCATGATATGGCAGGCCATATCGCCAAGAGCGCCCGTTCCGAAAGCCCACCAGCCACGCCAGTTCCATGGATGATAGGTTTCATGGTAAGGGATCATTTTGGCAGGTCCGATGAACAGGTCCCAGTTCAAATGATCGGGAACCCACTGTCCCTGCTTGGGCGCCTGCAAGCCTTGCGGCCAGATGGGGCGGTTGGTAGCACATTCTACTTTGGTCACATCGCCAATTTCGCCGGCGGCAATCCAGTTGCATACTTTTCGGACGCCTTCACCTGAAGATCCCTGATTACCCATCTGTGTAGCCACTTTGTATTTGGCTGCCAGTTTAGTGAGCAAACGCGATTCATAAACAGAGTGAGTTAACGGTTTTTGCACGTACACATGCTTTCCTAAAGTAATAGCGTGTGAAGCGGCAATAGCATGCGAATGGTCGGCTGTTGCGACAATAACCGCATCGATTTGTTTACCCATTTCGTTGTACATTACCCGCCAGTCCCAAAACTTTTTCGCATTTGGATTCTCGCTAAATGTTTGTTTTGCACGATTCCAGTCTACGTCGCAAAGTGCGACAATGTTTTCCGTGTTTCTAACCGCATTAATGTTGGATCTTCCCATACCGCCGCTACCTACGGCCGCAACGTTTAACTTGTCCGATGGAGCAACATGTCCATGGCTCTTTCCTAAAATTGAATTTGGAGCAATTGTAAAAACTGCTGCCGCTGCTGCGCTTCTTTGTAAGAAGTTTCTTCTTGAAATGTTTGTCATAACAATTTTATTATAATTAGTTTATAGTGCTTAATTCAAAAATAACCGATTTCTTTCCCGCATCATCTTAAATTTTTTGCAAAAATATAAAAAAGAAAATGAATTTGGAAATTTTGAAATCTTTTTATCAAAATAATTTGAGTTTGATATTTTATCAATGATCAAACATATACTCATACAGAAGCTTTTAAGCCTTTAATCACCGCACTGGTAAAGCCGGCTTCTTCCATTGCATTCAGGCCTTTAATCGTAATTCCTCCGGGGGTAGTCACTTTATCAATTTCGGCTTCGGGATGACTGTTGTTTGCTTCGAGAAGCGTTATCGCTCCCCTCAATGTTTGCATTTCAATTTTTTTCGCCAGTTCAGGATTAATTCCCAATTCCACAGCGCCTGCGACTGCCGCCCGGATGTATCGGAACGCAAACGCTATGCCGCATGAAGAAAGCGCCGTACAGGCGGGGATAAGACGTTCTTCTACGGTAATCGCAAGGCCGAGTTCCTCAAATATTTTTTGAATGAGACCGGATTGCGTTTGCGTTGCGTTACAGGCTGAAATAAAATTAACACTTTCTTTGACTGCAATCGCCGTGTTTGGAATGATTCGAAAAATGGCAGGTATTTCGCCATCTTCTTTCTGCAGGTAGCGGCAAAGTTGAAAAAAATCAATTCCGGCAGCGATGGAAACAACAATCATATTTTTATAATCCAATGTCTCTTTGATTTCGTCAATGACTGTTTCAACCAACCAGGGTTTGACGGCAATGATAACAATGTCCGCGTCTTTTACAGCCATTAAGTTATCTGTGGTTACTTCGATGGATGCGTTCGCTTCTTTAATTTTCATTAATTTTTCAGGTATTGGGTCTGCACAACAGATTTCCAGCCCATTATGTTTCATCCTGCTACCTAAACTGCAAGCGATGGCGCTTCCCATGTTACCTGCTCCGATGATTGTAAGCTTCATAATATACGATAATTAAAAGATTCAGGCAACAAAAATAGCGGAAATTTAATAATAATCAAAATGAATTTAGTTTTCAGTTTTCAATTTTCAGTTTTAGATAAAAATTCGTAATTCGTAATTTGTAATTCATAATTGTTTTATATCTTTGCAAGCATTAAAAGAATAACTAATAAAAAAAATGAATATGAAGATGAGAAGATTGATTCCCGGACTGCTATTCCTGAGCAGTATTTTTTCGATGAGCGCTCAAGTAAATTTTGAGAACGAAGGTTATCATTTTACAACTGTTAAAGAACTAAGTATTACGCCGGTAAAGAACCAAAACCGTACCGGTACCTGCTGGTCTTTTTCAGGCGTCGCCTTAATGGAGGCTGAATTATTGCGATTAGGCAAAGGCGCATATGACTTGTCGGAAATGTTTGTTGTGAATAAATCGTATATTGACAAAGCGGATAAATTTGTGCGCTTACATGGTTTTTTGAATTATGCACAGGGCGGTTCATTTGCTGATGTGCTGTATGTTTTTAAACATTATGGAGCGTTACCGGGCGAAATATATCAAGGCCTTAATTATGATGAAAAGATGCATGTTCATGGAGAAATGGAGCAGGCATCTTTTGCTTTTGTAAAAGCGATTGCAACAAACCCGAACGGGAAATTATCGCCTGTATGGAAAGATGCCCATCAGGCTATCATTGATTCTTATCTCGGAAAAATTCCTGAAAAATTCACATGGAAAGGAAAGGATTATACACCGCAATCATTTGGCCAGTCATTAGGCCTGAATATGGATGATTATATTTCACTTACCTCCTATATGCACGAACCGTTTTATACTTCATTTGCATTGGAAATACAGGATAACTGGCGTTGGGCGCAGTCGTATAATCTTCCGTTAGACGAGCTGATGCAGGTTTTTGAAAATGCAATTCAATCGGGCTATACTGTTGCCTGGGCGGCTGATGTGAGTGAAACCGGCTTCACGCGCGACGGTATTGCCGTTGCGCCGGATATTGAATCCGAAGAAACAAAAGGTTCCGACCAGGCACGATGGGTCGGATTAAGCCGTACGGAAAGAGACGCCAAAATAAGAGAATTAATTAAAAATCCCTGTAACGAAATCAAAGTGACGCAGGAATTACGCCAGAAAGCATATGATAATTATGAAACAACCGACGACCATGGCATGTTAATTTACGGCGTCGCCACCGATCAGACAGGAAAAAAATATTACATGGTAAAAAATTCGTGGGGTACGGATAGTAAGTACAAGGGCATATGGTATGCATCAGAATCATTTATAGCTTATAAAACGATGAATATTGTTGTACATAAGGATGCTATTCCTAAAGCAATAAAGAACAAGTTGAATATTAAGTAGTATGGAATCTTTATTTGCTCAAACTAACATGATACGCCAGAAAGGACGACGATGGCGAAAAATTCGAAACATCGTGTTTATGGTTTTGTTTTCAGGTTTTTTTATTTGGGGCGGAATCAATTATTATTATCCTTTTGCAAAAGGAATTAAAACGGGAAAATTGAACTATGTCGTTTATAAAGGATTGGTATTCAAAACTTACGAAGGGAAATTGATTCAATCGGGTATTAAATCGTCTAATGATGGAGGTATTCAGTCAAACGAATTTGAATTTTCAATTGCAAAGAAAAGTATTGCTGAAAAACTGATGCACGCAGGTGGTAAGACTGTCGAACTTCATTATACGGAATATTTTAAGGCAATTCCCTGGCGTGGTTATTCCCGCTATGTTGTTGATGGCATAGTTAATATTGCAGAGGATAAGGATGAATACAATATCGATGATACTATTAGAGATCTTATTTAAATAATCGGATTATGTTACGGATCGGATGTCACTTATCAATATCGAAAGGTTATGAAGCAATGGCCAATGATGCTTTGTCGATCGGAGCGAATACATTTCAGTTTTTTACGCGCAACCCTCGCGGTGGACAGGCGAAGGCTATTGATACCGCTGATATTGAAAAATTTTTAGTTTTATCGAAAGCGCATGATTTTGCCTTTTTTCTTGCACATGCACCTTATACAATGAATATATGTGCGGCAAATCCCGGAATCCGCCAATTTGCCTGCGATGTTTTGGCTGATGATATCCATCGGATGGAATTTCTGCCGGGCAGCTATTATAATTTTCATCCCGGCAGCCATGGCGGTCAGGGAGTTGAAGCGGGTATACACATGATTGTCGATGCGTTGAATGATGTCTTGAAGCCGGAACATACGACTACAGTCTTATTAGAGACAATGGCAGGTAAGGGAAGTGAAGTCGGTCGTTCGTTTGAAGAACTGCGTGCTATCATAGACGGTGTAAAATTTGAGGAAAAAATGGGCGTTTGCCTGGATACCTGTCATATTTATGATGCAGGTTATGACATCGTAAACAAGCTGGATAGCGTTTTGGATGAATTTGATCGCGTTATTGGCCTTAAAAGGCTGAAAGCAATCCATTTGAATGACAGTAAAAATCCGTTTGAAAGCCATAGGGACCGCCATGAGACGATTGGTAACGGTTCGCTTGGAATACAAGCTATTACAAGGATAATCAACCATCCCAAGCTGAAACATTTGCCGTTTTATTTGGAGACGCCCAATGAACTGCCCGGCTATGCGCAGGAAATTAAACTGTTGAAATCTCTATATGCGGAAACGCATAATTATGCGCCTCCACAAAAATAAGGATAATTATGAGCTATTCCAATTATTACCCCTCTTCCGGACTGTTTCATGTCTCGATACCTGTTATGATGGGTACGCGGATGGATGTTTTGTTGTTCGGCGACAACAGACAACAGCTGGAAAATGTATGGAATAGCGCAGAAAAGGAACTGAGGTCGCTGGAAAAGATGTTAAACCGCTTTGATCCGGAAAGCGAAGTGGCTGAGGTAAATAATCATGCGCAGCTTGCAGCAGTCGGATTATCGGATGAGCTTTGGAATATTTTGCAGGATTGTCGCCGGTACCATGAATGTACTAATGGTTATTTTGATGTAACCCGGCATGATTTTGAAAAAATTGTGTTCATGGAGGAACCGCATCACATTCTTTTTAATAAATATGGGATGAACCTTGATTTCGGAGCGTATGCCAAAGGCTATGCCCTGAAAAGCGTGCGCAAACGATTGGAATCAGCCGGTATCAAACGTGCATTAGTTAATTTCGGAAACAGTTCGGTAATGGCTTTGGGCGCTCATCCGCATGGCGACAGTTGGCCGGTTGGGATTGAAGACCCCTCGAATGGAGTCATGCTGACGACTGTCCAGCTTTGTGATACATCATTGTCGGTTTCGGGAAACACGCCTTCCCATAAAGCGCATATTATGAATCCGAACACTTCCGAATATATTTCCGGCGACCGGATGGTAGCCATCGTTGCTGATGATCCGGTCGATGCCGATGTGCTTACTACGGCATGGGTTGCTTCCGGCAGTGAGGCGCTTCCGGATTGGATGTTGAAATTTAACTTAAAAAAAACATATAATTTAAAATGACAGAAGAATTTGATTTAGGATTTTTAAATCGACGGGATTTTTTTAAACTACTGGGAAGCAGCGGTTTAGTTGCCATGTTCCCCTGGCTGCAATCCTGTACAAGAGAAGTATCGGATGCAGTTGCCAACGAGAAAGTACGAATTGGCCTTATCGGTACAGGTTCGCGAGGTATGTATCATCTGAATAACATACTGAATATACCGATACCACAGGCAGAGATCGTAGCTCTTTGCGATGATTATCAACCGCATTTACAGCAAGCCGCCAGTTTGTTTCCGAAAGCGAAACTTTACGACGATTATTGTAAATTGCTTGAAGACAGGAATGTTCAGGCTGTCATTATCACGACGCCATTGAATGAACATGAACGGATGACAATTGATGCGTTTGCGGCAGGCAAACATGTCTTTTGTGAAAAATCAATGGCGCTGACATTAGAAGGATGCCGCAAGATACATGATGCCTACAAGCGATCGGGAAAGGTATTGTATATTGGACAGCAACGCATGTTTGACCCGAAGTATATCCGTGCGATGGATCAGATTCATAACGGTTTGATTGGGACAATCACAGGCATGCGCGCCTACTGGTACCGGAATAACGACTGGCGCCGCCCGGTCCCTTCACCCGAACTGGAACGTCGGATCAACTGGCGTCTTTACCGTAGTTCATCTGCCGGATTAGTAACAGAACTGGCAGCGCATCAACTGCAAATAGGCGATTGGGCTTTGGGATCGCGACCGCTAAGCGTGGCGGGATTTGGCGATATCGTCTACTGGAAAGACGGGCGCGAGGTATATGATAATATCAGCCTCATTTACCGCTACCCCAATGGCGTAAAAATGTCGTATGAATCAATCATTTCCAATAAGTTCTTAGGATTAGAAGAAATGATCATGGGCGACAAGGGGACGATGGAACTGGAAAAGGGAAAATATTATTTTGAGGAGGCTAAACCGGCACCGGGTATACTGCAACTCATCAATCAGATAGAACATAAGATTTTTGACAATGTGTCGTTCGCCGGACCCAGCTGGGTGCCCGAAACAGCCTCCATCAGTAAGGGTTACTACATCATCGAAAATGTTAAAACGACGAGCGGCGCATCGTCCGTTGGTGCAGATAACGACGGATCGGTAGAATTGCTAACCGCGTTCTGCAACTCGGCAATCATCGGGCAACCGAATGAATACCTGGCAACCGAAGCCTATTATTCGTCTGTCTACGCATTACTTGGCTTGCAGGCAATGGAAGAAAACCGCATTGTTAATTTTCCGGCGGAACTGGAGGTTTGATTACTAATTACAAATTACTAATTACTAATTACGAATTACTGACTGAAAACTATATATTAATGAAAGATATAATTTTTACATCCAAGCAGCAAAAAATCGAAATAAAATGGCTTTTGGCAAGTTTCTGCGGGGCTATCCTGATTAATGTTTTTTCTATTATACTGTATAAGACAAACTGGTCGGAACTGTATACCCAAATCCTGTGGGTGTTTATTTTTACCTGCGTCCTATATGCCATTTCCGTCGGGGTAAGGATTGCCGCTTACCTGCTCAGGCGAATGTTTTGAGATTCTGTGGCCGGCCTTTACATCCATGTCCCTTTTTGTGTAAAACGTTGCATTTATTGCGACTTTTATTCAAATACCCGTATGGAATTAAAAGATTCATATATCGGTGCGCTGCTGCACGAAATGGAATTACGGCGCGACGACTGGCAGAATGAGGAATTTCAAACCGTCTATTTCGGAGGAGGTACGCCTTCCCGACTGCAACCACACGATCTGAAAAAAATTTTAGATGCAATCTATTGCCATTTTTCGGTTTCCACACATCCGGAAATAACGCTTGAAGCTAATCCCGATGATTTATCCGATAGTTATGTCTCATCATTGGCAACGCTTCCCGTCAACCGGATCAGTATTGGCGTTCAAAGTTTCGATGACCGGGAATTGCGTCTGTTAAACCGTAGACATTCGTCTCAGGGAGCGATTGATGCAGTCATACGGTGCAAAGAGGCGGGTTTATCAAATATAAGCATTGATTTAATATTCGGACTGCCGGAGCAATCAGGCGAGACCTGGACGCGTTCGATTGACAAAGCCATTGACTTGGATGTTCCGCATCTATCGGCGTATAATCTTTCGTATGAGGAAGGAACTGCAATTTACCAAATGAAGCAGAACAGGGAAATAATTCCGGTTGATGACGACGATTGTGCGCAATTTTACAGTATACTTGCGGAAAAACTCACAGCCGCCGGTTATGTGCATTATGAA
>Ga0082212_10004559_pt1 | contig 19154 bp, 15 predicted proteins | sample TergutNt197P3_FD_71548 | JGI IMG/M metagenome (GOLD analysis project Ga0082212, IMG submission 71548) | Neocapritermes taracua P3 segment gut microbial communities from Petit-Saut dam, French Guiana - Nt197 P3 | ecosystem: Host-associated > Arthropoda: Insects > Digestive system > Gut ... | reverse complement strand
ATTTGGCAAACTGATATTCGTCGAATTTGTTGAAAGCAATTTGCAAACCAGCCTGCAACTGCTTCGACAGGCGGTTCAGCTTCTTTCGAAGCCCCGTCCGCAGGTTAGCCGTCTGGTAGTATGCCAGCAGCTCGGTGATTTCATCGGCACGCTGAATAACTCTTGAAGTCGTTTGACGTACCAACGCATCGCCTGAATGAACTTTTGCCAGTTCAACAGCCAACACGATTGGAATGGAACGCAGGTGCATCTGTTCGCGGGTATATACAGCCAGCCGTGCAACAAACTCATGATCACATATTTGAATCAGTCCCCGTATTTTTATCAGCCGGTCGGAAGCCTTTTCATAAAATTTATCACTCAAAGCAGCTGTTACCACCGACGTGTACAAATCCCACTCCGGCAATAACCGATAGGCAGGCGCTCCTTCGTAATTCGCGACCTGATTCTTTCCTTTACTGTTTTGATTGAATTGCATAACCTGTTTTTTTCACTCTTATCGTAAATCCGCTGCAAAAGTACGGGATTTTTTTAAATCAACCAAAATAAAGGTACTTTTTTAAAAAAAAATCGCATAATTAGCGGACATCCCCCGTTGAAGCCTCACGAGGTACCATATATTATCGCCTCGGAAGCATTGACAGTGGCATCCGACCTTGGATTGAGCCATTTGAAACTTACACGATGCTTCCCCTTGGGCAACTGGTATTTCCATGTCAAATCGTGACGGCGCGAATGGCTGTCGGCTGGAAGTTTGGCCACTTCCATCAATTGACCGTCTAAGTAAACTTCAACTACGGCCACGTATGCCCGGTCGTTGCAGCGGACGCCTCCCTTGACCACAAATCCGATCCCTTCAAATTCCAATTCGGGCGACTGGTCAATATCCTTGCGAATACTGATGCGTTTTACCGGAAAATGACCTTCAAATGCTTTTTCATAGCGTACAGGTTTGGGCTGCTGGCATGCGATCGTCACCTGCTCGCCGTCGACCTTGCCGCCATTACGTTCAATCATCTGAAGCGCCTGGTTAAAACTCATCCGATAGGTCTTGTTCAACGAAATATCGGTATATGCAAAATCCATGTCTTCCACCTCCCTCAGGTTCTTCATCCAATATTCCGGTATCTTGTCGTAGCCAATGAAAGCGCCCAGTATTCCGCCTGCCGAAGCCGGGTTGCAGTCAGAATCCTGTCCGCACCGCGTAGCGATATCAATGGTTTTGTGGAAATCGCCCTCGCCATAGAGCAGTCCAATGATGATATAGGCACTGTTGATCACCGCATCGATGTTGAACGGCGTAAAGACGCCATCCGGACATCCCACATCGGAGCTCCACTTCTTTTCACACACGAACCACGCTTGTTTCCAGTCGTCCGGATATTCCTTGTAACACCTGATGACGTCGCTCATGCATTGATAAAACGTCGATTGTTCGGGAATCGTTTTGAGCGCTTCGGTCACCACGAACTCCATATCATCCGATACGAACGCCAGCGTGTACATCGCCCCTACATAGACGCCGCCATACCAGCCGTCGCCATAATTCATGATATGTCCAATCTTGTCGGATACCTCCGAGGCGGCATTGGGCATTCCGGGCGACATCAGTCCCGCATAATCGGCTTCAATCTGATAGTCAATATCATCGGCATGGGGATTGTTAAGCCAGTGACCCGAAGCAGGCGGCATGATACCCTGCAAAATATTGTAACGAGCCGCCTGATTGGCATGCCAGAGCGGATAACCGGCTTTGGCGAAAGCCATCGCAAACGAATCGACGGGCGCATCCAGACCTAAACGGTCGAACACATCCACGAACGTTAAATCCATATAGACGTCGTCATACAGGCCGGGCGCATGCTCATAATACCATTTGATGAAGCCATCCGGCCATTCGATCGGTACATAATCCTGAATCATCGTGCCGGGGTACTTGAACTCGGTGGGGCCGCCATACGTGCACCCAATCGTTTGACCGGCCCAACCGCCTTTGATTTTGTCCATCAGCCGTGCCTTGGTGAGCGTGACCCGGTCGGGTATTGACGATGGTTCATCCGTGGTTTTAGAAGCAGACGACTTGGAAGCATGATCGCATGCTGCCAAAAAAAGGCAGATGGATACGGCTGTTGCGATAATTTTTTTCATCTTGTTATTATTTTATTTAGGTTATTACAGTTCGTTTCGGAAAGGCGCCGAGGCCTGCGCCCCGATGCGGGTCACCGAGATGGAAGCCGCTTTGCAGGCAAATTGCACAGCATCGGTAATGTCTCTGTTTTCCGACAATGCTACGGCTAAGGCGCCGTTGAACACATCGCCGGCTGCGGTTGTATCGACAGCGTCCACTTTGTCGGCAGGTATCTCTTTCATCATCGCCTCCGTGTATATCATCGCCCCTTTTGCGCCCAAAGTAAGGACAACGGTTTCTACACCCATCCCGCAGATGGCACGGGCTGCTGCGCAAGCCGATGCGGTATCGGTAACCTGAATACCCGCGATCAGGCTCGCTTCTGTTTCGTTTGGCGTCAGGATACGCACGCACGACAGCAGGTTCCTGCTCAAAGTTTGTGCGGGAGCCGGGTTGAGGATGACAGTTTTTCCTTGTGAAGCGGCCTGATTCGCCACATACTCAACTGTTTCAATCGGCGTCTCGAGTTGCATCAACACGATGTCCGACTGTTCGACGGCATCAGCCGCCTTGGCCACGTCGGCAGGAAGCAGGTGTGCATTGGCGCCCGAAGCCACCACGATACAGTTCTCGGCATGGTCGTCGACGGTGATCAGCGCTACGCCCGAAGGATGCGCCTCGTCGGTGAAGACATACGAAGTGTCGATGCCTTCATCAGCAAACAATTGCTTGGCCTGCTGCCCGAAAATATCAGTACCTGTTTTGCACACGAATGTGACATGAGCGCCCAACCGTGCCGCAGCCACGGCCTGATTAGCGCCTTTTCCGCCCGCGTTCATCAGGAAAACGCCCCCAAGCACCGTCTCGCCCGGACGGGGAAGACGATCCGTTTTGACCACCATATCAGTGTTCGTACTGCCTACAACTAAAATTTTTTTTGACATAACTTACAAATTATATTAACCTCTAAACTCTAAACTCTAAACTCTAATCTCTAATCTCTAATCTCTAAACTCTAACCTCTAAACCCCCGTCGCCCTACCCCAAACCTCAGCCATCAACTGTCGTCCGGGCAAATCGGGATGTACGCCATCGGCCGACCACCACGTTGCGGGCGCTTTTTTGACTGCCTCGTCGAACGCCGCTTGAAACGGGACAAAGACCGTATTAAACTCACCGGCCAGTTTTTTCGATACGGCTCTGTAAGCGTTAAACATGGGAAACCATTCGTTGTCGTTGATAGCCGAACCGCCGCTTAGCGCAAAGGGTTCGCACAGCACCAACTGTACGCTGGGAAGTTTTTCTTTCGTATACCTCAACAAGTTGCGAAAGTCATCTTCGTACGTTTGAACCGTTCCCTTATAGTCGCTTTTCAACGTATGCCAGTAATCGTTTACGCCGATCAGGATACTCAGCACATCCGGCATGAAAGCCAGCGTGTCGATCTCCCAGCGTTCACGAAGCTGGAACACCTTGTTTCCGCTTATTCCGCGATTATAAATTTTTGGCTGCACTTCCGCATGTTTTGCCATGATGGAGGTCGCCGTAAAAAGTGTGTATCCATGACCTAACTGGTCGATCGTATTGCACGTATTCGCTTCCCTCTTACGTCCCGCATCCGTAATCGAATCGCCCTGAAAAAGGATGACCGAATCTCTTTTCAACTTCACATTTTGTTGATTCTCTTCATTTTGCATGCTAACAACTGCATGGGCTATTTCCGGGATAATAGCCATCCCAGTAGCGGTAAATGTCGCTTTCTTTAAAAAATCTCTTCTTGTATTCATCGAAATTACATATTTTTCGTTTGGGCAAAGATAGCGATTTATCGGAGATCTCGAAATAAATTGCTATCTTTGCGCATAATTTTTTTTAATATCTATCATTATGAAACGCGAAGCTTTTAAAATGTTCCTCAAACCCGGTTGTGAGGAAGAGTACGAGAAACGTCATGCGGCCATCTGGCCTGAATTACGCGAACTACTGTCGGACAACGGCGTATACGATTATTCCATTTATTGGGATAAGGATACGAACATCCTGTTTGCCTGCCAGAAAATCAAAGGCGATGCCTCGTCGCAAGACATGGGCTCGAACCCAATCGTCCAGAAATGGTGGGATTACATGGCTGACATCATGGAAGTCAATCCCGACAACTCCCCCGTCAGCATCCCGCTTGCCGAAGTCTTCTACATGGATTGATGCGAACATTTGCGTAAATGATTCTAAACATCACGACGACACGTTGTCCGGCAACGGATTTAGGTTTTTTGCTGCATAAGCATCCCGATAAATTTCAGTCCTTTGACTTGCCTTTCGGGAAAGCGCATGTCTTTTATCCTGAAAAAAGTGTCGGGCGGACGACCGTCAGCCTTCTGCTCGACATCAACCCGATTGACTTGGCGCGCAACGCAAGAAAAACCGGCAACGAAGGATTTACGCTCGGACAATATGTGAACGACCGTCCTTATGTGGCTTCGTCCCTAATGAGCGTTGCGCTCTCGAAAGTGTTCTCGTCGGCCATGAACGGTCATTGTAAGGAAAAACCGCATCTGGTTGACGAAGTGCTTCCTTTTGAAGTGATGATCGCCTCCGTTCCAGCGCCCAAAGGGGGTGAGAAGCTGATTCGTCGATTCTTCGAACCGTTAGGCTATCAGGTCGAGCTGACCCGACACCGGCTCGACGAGAAATTTCCTGAATGGGGCGAAAGCAGGTACTTCACGTTGAAACTGTCGAACCACCTCGCTACGAAAGCGCTGCTTTCGCATTTGTATGTGCTGATCCCTGCATTGGACTACGATAAACACTACTATCTAAGCGAAAATGACATCGACAAGCTACTCAAAAAAGGAGAAGGATGGCTAAAGGAACACCCCGAAAAGGAACAGATCGTTCGGCGGTATTTCGTTCACCTTCGTTCGCTTTCAAGACAGGCGCTTGAAAGGTTAAACGTGCAGGAAACGGTCGAAACGGAGGAAACGGTCGAAACGGAAGAAGCGATCGAAACGGAGGAAACTGCCGAAACGGAGAATGAAATCTACGTTCCGGTTGAAACACACCAAATGAAAGAATCGCTTTACATCCGACGGAGTAATCTGGTTACCGAAAAATTAGTAGCATCAGGGGCTAAGCGGGTGTTGGATTTAGGATGCGGCGAGGGCAAACTGATCAGGCAGTTGCTCAAGTACAGTCAATTTACTGAAATCACGGGGATGGATGTTTCCTATCACGCGCTGTTGAAAGCGAAGGAAAGGCTGCGCATCAACGAAATGTCGCCCGGCCAACAGGCTCGTATCCAACTGATTCAAGGCTCGTTGACTTACCGCGACAAACGAATCGAAGGGTTTGATGCCGCCGCAGTGGTCGAAGTCATGGAACATATCGATCCGAGTCGCCTCAAGGCGTTCGAAAGAGTCCTGTTCGAATTTGCCAAGCCCAAGACCGTCGTCCTGACGATGCCAAACAAGGAATACAACGTGATGTGGGAACAGTTGGGCGACGACGAAATGCGGCATGCAGACCATCGTTTCGAGTGGACGAGAGACGAGTTTTCGGCGTGGGCTTCCGCAACGGCGGAGGCATACAATTACAAAGTGGAAGTTTATCCGGTCGGCGACGAAGCAGCCGCTATCGGCGCTCCCTCACAAATGGCAATATTCAGTTATGGAAATTAATATACCCGAATTATCGCTTGTAGTTCTAATCGGCGCTTCAGGCTCCGGCAAGAGCCGTTTCGCTAAAAAACACTTCAGACGGACGGAGATACTGACGTCCGACGAATGTAGAGCGCTGGTCTCGGACGACGAGAACAACCAGGCGGCAACCGTCGATGCTTTCGACGTGTTGCATTACATCGCGGAAAAACGTCTGAAAAGGGGGCTGTTGACCGTCGTTGATGCCACAAACGTCCAGAAAGAATCGCGCAAGGGGCTATTGGCGTTGGCAAAAGCCTACCATTTCCTGCCCGTTGCCATTGTGCTCGATACGCCCGAAAATGTTTGTGAAGAAAGGAATCAAAGCCGTCCCGACCGAAATTTCGGCAGTCACGTCATCCGCCAACAGTCCATACAATTGAAAAAGTCGCTCAGCAACTTGAAAAAGGAAGGATTCAGGCAGATTTGCATCTTGAAATCAGTCGAAGAGATTGATTCGGTTACCGAAATCCGACGCGAGAAACTGCAAAGCGATAAGAAAGACGAAAAAGGGCCTTTTGATATTATCGGCGATGTGCATGGATGCTTCGACGAACTACAGGAGCTGCTTACGACATTGGGATATCAAATAACACGGGTGGACGACGACCAAATCCATTTCGGCTTCAAAGTAGTAGCGCCCGACGGTCGGAGAACCGTTGTCCCGAACGATCCGGCAGACCGGACGGCTGCTTCGCCACTAACGACGAGCAGCAGAAAAGTCGTTTTCTTGGGTGACTTGGTTGACCGCGGACCTAATTCACCGGACGTCTTACGACTGGCGATGAGCATGGTAAATGCAGGCATTGCCTATTGCGTGCCGGGGAACCACGACTCGAAATTGCAGCAGTTTTTGAATGGACGACAAGCACAGCTGAAACACGGATTAGAACTGACGGCAAAACAATTTGAAGCTGAATCGCAGGACTTCAAACGAGCCGTCGAACAGTTTTTATATCATCAGACCAGCCACTATGTTTTCGATGGCGGGAAATTGGTCACGGCGCATGCCGGACTGTTGGCGGAGATGCAGGGACGCGGTTCGGGCGCTGTCAGGGCGTTCTGCACGTATGGTGGTACGACCGGCGAAACCGATGAGTTCGGATTGCCTGTCCGTCCCAACTGGGCAAACGAATACCGTGGCGATGCCAAGGTTGTTTACGGCCACACACCCGTTCTGCAAGCCGAATGGCTGAACAGGACGATCGACATCGACACAGGATGTGTTTTTGGCGGACAATTGACGGCCTTGCGCTATCCCGAAGAAGAATTGGTCGCGGTAAAAGCCAAAAAAGTACACTATGAACCTGTATGCCCCCTCAATTCCGGTGAACGCGACAAGGCCTTGAGTTCGCAGCACCAATACGACGATCTGCTTAACATTGAAGACGTTATAGGTAAAAGAATCGTTCAGACACGATTGCGCAACAACATCGTCATTCGGGAAGAAAATTCGATTGCCGCCCTGGAGGCCATGAGCCGTTTTGCCGTCAACCCGAAATGGCTGATATACCTTCCGCCGACCATGTCGCCCTGTCTTACAAGCGAACTGCCTGATTTTCTTGAATATCCAACAGAAGCGTTAGACTATTACAAAAAAAGAGGGATAGAAAAAGTCGTCTGTGAAGAAAAACACATGGGATCGCGGGCTGTCCTCATCGTCTGCAAAGACGAGACGACTGCCTTGAAACGATTCGGCATCGAAAACGAAGGGCTTGGCACCTGCTATACGCGTAGCGGAAGGAACTTTTTCAACGAACCGGCGATAGGCGAAGCGTTCGTTCAACGGGTTAATCAATGCCTGACGAACACCTGCTTCTGGGAGAAATTCGATACCGGTTGGGTCTGTTTAGACACGGAGATCATGCCCTGGTCGGCCAAGGCGCAGGCCCTACTGAAAGACCAGTACGCTTCGGTCGGCGTAGCAGCCAGCGCCTCGTTGTCGGAGGCGGTGAAAGCGTTGCAGACAGCTTCCGACAGGGGCATGCGGGATGCACTCCCCTTTTTGGAAAAATTTTCGACTAAGTCAGGCGCCATAAATAAATACGTGAACGCCTACCAAAACTATTGCTGGACAGTCCATTCCTTAGACGATTACAAACTCGCCCCCTTTCATATACTGGCTACCGAAGGGCATGTTCATGTTGACAAATCGCATGAATGGCATCTCACGGAAATCGACGCAGTCTGCGCAGGCGATGCCCGGTTATTCCACAAAACAGCCCATCGGATTGTTGACCTGAACGACCCCGCAAGCTACGACGGGGCGGTACGGTGGTGGGTCGACCTGACAAACAAAGGGAGCGAAGGGATGGTCGTGAAACCTTATCAGTTCGTTGCCTACGAATCGGAACGCCTGCTGCAGCCGGCCATCAAATGTCGCGGACACGAATACCTGCGAATCATCTACGGCCCTGAATACGACATGCCCGAAAACATGGAACGATTGAAAAACAGAGGCCTTTCGGCCAAACAATCGTTGGCAATCAGGGAGTTTGCATTAGGCGTCGAGGGACTGGAACGATTCGTCGGAAAAGAGCCGTTACGTCGCATCCACGAAAGCATTTTCGGCATATTGGCGTTAGAAAGCGAAGACATCGACCCGCGTCTTTAAACGATTCATTTATCCTTAAACGATTCATTTATCTTTAAACTATATCTGGCGCGCGCGAATGAATCACAATTCTGTCGATAAGACGGTGCTGTTGCAAGTGAGCGTCAACATCCGGATGATAATAATACAAGGCATTGTCTATGCAGTAAAGATCGCGTTTTTTAGCGTCGTATTGCCATCTTTGCCGATTATGGTTGCAATTGTAGGCGCTGCAGTCTTTTCTCGGCTTATTGAAATCCGCACTTTCCGGACAGGTGCGGAAAATGGCCAACGGAACAAAAGGGAGATGAAGCGAATACCGGCATGACGGAAAATCCGGAAGCACGATCGGCTGGATCACATTACTCAACTCAAATCGTACGACGCCCGCACGGCGTAGCATCTCCAATGTCTTATTTTTCAACAAAGTAGCGGATGAAATATGTTCAACTAAGGCTGGTGGCATTTTTCGTTGCGCGAGTTGATGATAGCATCCATCGAGGCATACGATTTGCTCTTTTGATTCATGTACCTGTTCCATCAGCCTGAAATCAACCTGTTGTCCTGCCAAGAACCGGCCTACAACAGGTGTTCCTGCCTTGTTATTGATGACATAATGGATCAATCCCCAATCCGATGATACGATTTCAAATGAATTTAACTTCATGGTTTTCAGTTTTTCTAAAAAAAGTATCACCTTATCCATGCCTCTTTCTGTAAGAAACGGCGTTACAAACGATAATTTCAACTGACGCTTTGCCGTCATCTCCAGCAAATCCTGCACCTCGTCAAACGCCGGCAAAAGCTTCTCGCACGTTTCATGGCCAAAATATACGCGTTTGCAATCAGCGGTAATTTCAGCCATTCGCCGAACATCAACCAGTTGACAAATTTCTATTTTTGTAGGTATCACCATGGATAATAACAATTTTTTGCAGAACAGGCGCTACCAAATGCCGATTTGTACCGCTCGCTGCACTGGGTTGTCGATGGTGTTTCCATATCGATTATTTGACGAATGAACCGTATGGATTTCACAACCAGTTCTAACGGATAGCCCCTGCCGGCTATTTTAAAATGATGCACACCGGCTTTCGAAAGCGTGGATAGCATGCAAGCCGCGCAATAGGGCGTCGTATAGTCGTTGTTAGCCGCATGTCTTATCATTTTTCCGTTGAATACATAACGGAGGCGGCATCCATGTCCGTCATGGCAGGGGGTATAATTGTTTATTACAAGCAAAGATGAACGTGTTCCCGTATAACCGTGAACCAAATGGGGGCGATAATTAAAAGCATGGAAAAATCCGCAAAACGAATCGATGAACTGGCATTTTTGAAACATGACAATCGCTTCATATTCAATCTCTTTATTCGCGTTTTTCAGGAGTTGTTCCATTTCTGCAACCGACATTTCCCTTGGCAAAACAACGCTTGCGACATCCAACGACTTGAAAAAATCGACGCTTCGGCTGTTGAACACGCCTGCCATGACTGACAGGTGTCTTTTCAATTTACTGTTTTTATCCTTGAGCCATAACAACAATTCCAAATCGGAAACCATCACCGAACGCCCGCCCCGTTCTTCCCATTGCGCCAAAATCTCATGGATGTACGGTAACTGACGTTCCGTGTAACGGGCGTTCAGCGCCAGTGTTGCCCGACAACGATACCTGTCGGCCCTGTCAGCTATTTCCGACAAGTCGTCAAATGATGTGAAATGAGCATTTTCGCCCTGTCGACGCGTGATAAAGTCGGCATTACCGTACTGCTCCACCCACTTTTCGGTCATGACCCCGAAATAAACTTCGTCGGCTCCGGCTTGCATCACCGAATCAATTTCCTCCAATGAGCATACTGGCGCTACAATTTGACAATCCATATACTTTTCACTCTTTAGCCCGGCAAAGGGAATCCGAAGATTCAACAAATCCACTTTCAAGCATTTTTTCGATCTGCATGATCGTGAGGCGTCGGTTCAAAGAACAGCGGATGCTGCCTTCGTGTCGAAATGACTTGCTGGCGTCGAACACTTTCGAGATACAGTCGCCCGCACAGTGCCATTTACAAAAGCAGTTCCTGCAATATTCAAAATTTTCGACCGAAAACTGTTGCAGTCGCTTGATTTTATCCGCATCGAAGACGAACGCCTTTTTAATGGCATCATACCGTCCGTAATGGAAGACTTCGGCTTTCGGGCTGTCATTTTCGGTCACTTCATAACAGGACGTCACCGTACCGTCGGGCAAGACATTGAACCCGTCACTGGCTGCGGCACAAAATTTCGACAGCAGCGAGCCAAGCCGCAAACCGCTATATATCAAGTTTACGCCTAACTGCTCAGCCTTTTCCATGGCTTGCGCGTAACATTGAATGAACGCATCGTCCGACGGCGCCTCTTCGCCGGTAGTCAGACATCGTCCGCACAACCAAACCGGTTCCAAATGCAAATAGTCGATATTAAATTCCGAATTGAACCATTCGACGATTTCCGCCATCCGGTATACGTTTTTCTTGGTGATGGTTGCTCTTACGCCATATTGGAAACGGTGTTCATCGAAAAACTTCAAGTTGTCGCGAATGATGCCAAACGAGCCCGATCCATCGGTCTTTGGCCGGTTATAATCCTGAATATCGGCAGGGCCATCAATAGAGATATTCAGATTGGTGAATTTTTGCAGGATGTAATCCCGCTGTTTTTCGTTGAACATACCGTTGGTAGCGGCAAAAACCTCCACATCCAATCCTTTGTCGTCGGCCACCCGGTAAGCGTATTCCACCGCCTGCGTCACGATGTCCCATGCGGTCGTTGGTTCTCCGCCTCCATGAAACCCGACAGCAAACTTTGGTAATCCCATTAATCCGGCATTGGCGGCTACCAGGTCAATGGCTGCTTGGGCTGTTTCAACTGCCATGTCCATGTTTTTCTTGCCGGCATCGGCATAGCAGTACCGGCATCGCAAGTTGCATCGGCTGGTGACGAACAGCGTGACTTCGTGCGGCTTAAAGGTGAAATTCTTGGAAAAAACCGGTTTGGGCTGTCCCTCTTCGGTCAGGAATTTATTTTGATACAGGTTTTCGATAAACGATTGTTCGCCGTCAGCAAGCGACCTGCCGTCGAAATAGCCGACGATGGTATTAACGCCGGCTTCATTGATCACGCCTGCTTTTTTGGTTAATGGTGCATACAGTAAGAAAGTACCGTCATCGCGTGGGATCGTAAACAAATCGCTGTTGATGGATGCTACGTTCTCAACTTGTTTCATAAATGGTCACGTAATAGGGTGATGAAAGGAATCCCTGCGAGCCCAACTGACAGATAAACGATGCGATGGACGCTTCCAAGTATCCCGTATGCGCAATGGCATAATAATCTGAAATCGCGGCAGCGATGCGCGGCAGTGTGTTTTTCCCGTCGAGCAGTGTGATCACTTTTTCTCCTGTTTTATTCACAAAACATTCCGTTCCTTCGCCATGCAGCACCAGCTGGCTGTTTTGAAATGACAATCTCACCTGCTCCGATAAGGCCGGTTTATCGGAACAGTCGTACGCCGACTGTTCATCCGTCCTTTCCCGAAGGATGTCGAACGTGAAAAAACCGGCTATCGCCAGCGTGGTGCCGGCGCCGAGACTAATCAGGAATTCTCTCCTGCTGAATCCTTCTTTTTTCGTCTCCCTGTTCATTGCGCATTGTTTGTCGCTTGGTTTCATAGATATACATTTAACTTATTAACGCGCACAAAGGTACAGAAATAAAACAAATACCCATACGAATTGGGATGAAAATGATACCAAATTCTGTATTTTCTCCAATCGAGGGCGGGATGTGGTCGTTATCGAGATTCATTCGGGAAAACCTGAAAAAATATTGATTTGCACAAGGCAAATGGCGCCAAGAAAGACGAGTTTTATACGCAACTGACTGACATAGAACGCGAATTGACTAAGAAATTATAAATTGAGTAAAAAAAATTTGCAAATGTAATGGAATGATGTTTACCTTTGTATCGGATTTGCGACCGGAGGCCGCTGGGCGACAGCGGGCAGTTTTGCGACAGGAAGCTGTATAAATAATTGATTGGCGAGCGCGACTGAACTTAATAGAGTTACATCGGTATTACTGGCGTGAAGCACAAAAAGACAGGTATTTTTAAAAAAATGATAGTAAATTAAAATGAAAATATTATGAAAAGGTTTATTTTATCAGGTTTATTATGTATGGTTGTATCAATTTTATCAGCCGTCTTTCTTTTCTTTTTGTCCGGTTGCAATGCAAACGACTCAAAAGTTGCATTGTATCCTTTTGGGGGAGTTGGCATCACCATTGAGTATTTTGATAAAGAACAGAAAGGCTATTTACTGCTGGAAGGTGGAAGTGAAGAACACTTAGCCTTTTTAAAAGACTCCATGTCAGTTGAAATCCTGTCATTCATGGACGAAATTACAGGTCTGTCAATCGACGAACTTACAGGTCTGTCACTCTGGGAGTCTCGAACAATTCAGGTTTGTAGAAACTTATTTAGTGTCACTGAACCGTTTGTCGGCGACCCTTTAAAATCTGATGGGCCATTAACAATACGCCATTATATATTAAAATTCAAAGCGCCGTCTATTTATGGCGAATCCGTTGAAGAAATAAAAGCTGTCAGCTATTCGAAAAATTTTCGCGGAGCCACATTTACAGAAGTATGGTATAATGGCAAAAAAATTCCCATAATGACCCATGCGGAAGTTGAAGCGCTTTACCCCCCTAAAAGCAGTAATGACAGAGAAGCGTATGAACGCGTGATGAAAGAAAGCTATTATAGCGGTAATTTAGTTGCGGTTGTTACAGAATCCGATATCCACATCGTATTGCCGATTGAAAAACAGTAAGGCTGAAGAAGGCTGCTAACTATCACACAAACAGCGTAATAAATAATATTTATAATAGATTACAGAAATTTAACAAAAAAAATTTGCATATTATGCCGCTATAAAAAAATAAACGTATATTTTTGTCCCCAAAAATATGTTTATTTGCAGTATCAATTTAAAAATGAAAAAATTATGGAAAAAAGATTATTTATTTTAGCAGCATTATTAAGTATGGCTGTATCAGCCGTGTACAGTCAGTTGAGAGTCGGCACTAATGGCAGTTTTGGCATGACAAGCGACGTTCCCCTCATTTTCACTGTGGACAACATTAAATCGGGGTTCACGGGAAGTTCCTCAAATGCAAGCGTTTCTTTCGGATACGAGGCGAATCTTAACAGGCCGGCCGGAGGATCGAGCACTGCTTTCGGATGGAAAGCCCTGCGCATCGCGACGGGCGACTACAATACCGCCATCGGCGTCGAGGCGCTAACCACCAATACGACCGGCGCCTATAATACAGCCGGCGGATACAGAGCGTTAAAAAACAATAGCACTGCAAACGGGAATACGGCCTTTGGCACGAATGCACTTTTTACGAATTCGTCGGGTAACTCAAATACCGCCGTCGGCTACAACGCGCTTCAAATCAACAATGCCCGGGAAAATACTGCCGTTGGTTACAATGCACTTCAAAGTAACTCGTCGGGAGAAGTCAACACCTCCGTAGGCTCCTATTCACTTACCAACAATACGGGAGGCTCCGGTAATACCGCCCTCGGCATTGGCGCACTTAACACAAACACTATGGGCGGCAATAATACCGCTGTCGGTTACTGGAGCGGTGTTACTACTGGCAATCTGAACAATACCACAGCCATTGGCAACGGAGCAAAAGTTTCCTCGAGCAATCAGGTGATATTGGGTAACAGCACTGTTAGCCACATTGGAGGTTACGCCGGCTGGTTTACCGTTTCGGACGGACGGGGAAAGAAAAACATAAGGGCGGATGTGCCGGGATTGGATTTCATCAACAGCCTGAAACCTGTTACATACAACATGGATTTGGACGCTATTGACAATTTGTTTCAGGTGGAAAAGCCGGATATTGCGCAAACCCCGTCTCAAGAATTTGCTGAAATACAGAGAGCGGCCAGAGAGGCCAAGGAAAAGATAGTGCAAACCGGTTTCGTGGCGCAGGATGTTGAAAAATCAGCCCGAAGCGTTGGGTATGATTTCAGTGGCGTGCATGTGGACGAACTCGGCGTATACAGTCTGGGTTATGCCGAATTTGTGGCTCCGCTGGTGAAGGCCGTGCAGGAACTCAGCGAAATGAACGATAGATTGCAGGAGCAGAATGACCGGATGCAGGAACAGATCAATGAATTGAAAGAAGAAGTTGATTTTCTGAAAATAAGCCCGCGGTCGGCAACTTCGTCCGACCTGATTGGTGACATACCGCGTGCGATATTGTATCAAAACGCCCCAAACCCTTTTTCCGAAAGAACGGTCATCCGTTTTGAATTGCCCGATAAAACCGTAAACGCATATATATACGTATTCAGTATGCAGGGCGCATTGGTAAAGCAACTACCGATTAACTCCAACCAATCGAGTATCACCCTCAACGGCTCGGAGCTGTCAGCCGGCATGTATCTTTATTCTTTGATAGTAAACGGACAGGAGGTCGACACGAAGCGTATGATTCTAACCAGATGAAAAAATGAAGACTTCGGAAAGTAAAGTATTATTAGCCATAAGTATGGGTATTTTTTCACTACTGTTATTCTCGGCTTGCTCGATTTTCGAACCGGATGATAAAATTTATTATCACAAAGTAGGAGCGGAGGGTTATGTGTATTATCAGGATAAACCGGTGCCTGACGCAGAAGTGATAGTAGAGAATAGATTTAAAAGCCAGACGCTTGCAGTGAAACCATCTATTAATGAGCGTTTTACTACGGATGAAACAGGCTATTTTTACGCCAGATTTATTAGAAGAACAGATCATCAAGATGTAAGAAGCTATAGTGTAAGTATTTCTAATGATACATTACAATTAAATTATAAGGTAGATATTTTAGTAATAACTCCTGCGAATCTTCGTAAATCAGGATCAAATATTCAATTGGGTAGATTAACTTTAATTAAAAGAATATTGTAAAATATGAAAACAGCAATAACTAAAACGATATTAGCCGTATGCATAGTTTTCCTGTCAGTAACGGCATTCGGACAGGAAGTTAGAGAAGCATACCAACAAGCAATGGATAAGATATTTTCGGGCATTCCGGCCGAAAAAGTGACAACCGGCATTTTAATAGAAAGAGCGCCTTCCTTCGTTAATATGTTTCTCTACGAGGGCGCTCATACAGAAATAACAGATACCTGCAATGCGAGTAAATGGAAGCAAATGTATTTGCAACTCAATATGGCGCATTTGAATAGCCGTAAATTCAACTACGACAGTAGCATTGTTGAAACCGACTACGGTAATAAAACAGCTACAGGAAATATTCCTATAGGGATTATCTTTTACGATTACAACCGCATGGATCCGCAGGCGCTACAAAAAGGGCTTCTATCCATTGATACAGTCAGAGGCGTAATTCGTGATATTTCGGGTAGAAATGAAGCCACATTGAAGGAAGTTACTTGCTTTGCCGCCTCTCCTATGGTAGAAGTTTTGCAGTCGGGGACTTATTCGTTTTATTTGGAACCAAGCCTTTTCATCAGTAACAAAACGCATGTTCTTGATGAAGTTTCCATTGATTTCGGTGATGGAAAAGGATTTGTTACCCTACCTGCCGGTGGTAAGGTAAGCGCACATTTTGACAAACCGGGGTTTCATACCCTGACGCTGAAAGCCACTCAAAAGGACATGATCCATATAAGTCATTCGGCCTTTTATGTGCAGGAGGCCAAAATGTCGTTACGTGCAGGTACACTCGGAACAGACCCCGAACGAACTCCTGATATTTATTTTAGTAATTTCACCACCGGCGTCGGCGCAAACGAAATCAGAGCACACTATGGCATCTGGTATCGTTGTAATCACGATAATACGGTGCGTAAACCGTTTATTATTGTGTCTGGTTATGATGCGAGCGATGAAAACCGTATTTGGGAAGACCCTTATGATGGCAATGATGTAAATGAAAAACGCTATTTATATCACGTTTCCAATAAGAACAGTTTTCTTGACCGTTTGCGGGAAAACGGTTATGACATCATTGTTTACCGCTCCACGAACAGCACAAAGTCAATCATCAGTAATGCCATGAATTTAGTTGCTCTTATTCAACAAATCAATAACACAAAAACCTCGAGCAACGAACTGGTTATCATGGGCGCAAGCATGGGCGGATTGATTGTACGTTATGCGCTCACCTATATGGAATATCAAAATATCAATCATAAAACCCGGCTGTTTATTTCGCTGGATTCGCCGCAAAACGGAGCAAACATACCCTTGGGCCTCCAGCACATGATAGCCTCGCTATATGATGACTTTAACGGTATTATAACAGTTGTCGAAAAGTTAAAAGACGCAAAAAACGTAATGTTGGGATGTGATGCAGCCAAGGAAATGCTTTTGTATCACCATACGGCAACCAATATTAACGGATATACTGCACACTGTTCACCAAATAGAACAACCTACTTGAATAGTTTAGCATCCATCGGGAATTTCCCTCAAAAATGCCAAAGCATAGCCATCTCCATGGGTAGCGGTACCGCAACCAGTCAGGGATTTTCGGCAGGTCAAACACTGTTGAAGAAAAATGAAAGCGCCGTTAGTGATGTTTTCTTTTTGTCAACAGCATTTGCGATTTTGCTGGCAGAAGGAATTACTGCAGGGATTATTCCACCTGGAACGAATGGATTGATTGCCGCACTTACGCAACTCAGATGGGAATTTGAAGTAAAGGCCGTTCCGGATCACAGTTCGTCCACGATATTTCATGAATATATTAAGTTAGGGCCGTGTTTTCATGTGCCGATTCTTATACCTTTACCCCCGTTTTACAAAGATGAAACCTTTTGCCTTCCTGTTGCAAAACTAAAAGAAAGGACTGTTACTGTCAATAATACCGCACCTTTGGATAATGCGCCGGGCAGCACGATTGGTTTGCATAATCTGACGGAGATTGTTAAAAATGATGCTTTGCCTAATCTTTTATCCTTTCTAAATTTAGTCATAAAAGAAAATAACAGAGACGGTTTTATTCCGGCTTACAGCGCATTAGGGCTTTCGGTTGCACCTCATACCCATTTAAAAAATTACCTGAATGCCAATATGGTAAAAATAAACAACAACGACCGTTATTACCGGAACTATAACAAAACGGTCAGCCCTTTCGATTATGTATATATTGAGGAAACGAATTCGTATCACATCTCCGATCCGAATAAAAACAGCGCGCTTTCTCCATCAATGGTGGCAATTATGAATGATTTTCTTATACCGTCGCAATTAGTCCTTGATAATATTACCATCGCTTCCGGTCAATCGGTTGCGTACGAAATGCCGGGAGTCGTTACACTAAACAGTGTCATTGTAGAGCCAGGCGGACAATTGGATATAAAAGCAGCAGATATTATTTTGGGGACGGGATTTGAAGCAAAATACGGATCGTTAGTAAATCTTAGTGTGGGAACTCCGTGGATTTGCCCAAACGGAAGCATTCCGTAATGCGCCCAATCCTTTCTCGGAAAGAACGGTCATCATCTTTGAATTGCCGGATAACACTGTAAACGCGTACATTTACATATTCATTATGCAGGGAGCGTTTATAAAGTTTTTGCAGAAGTTTTTCTGACTGTATGGCGGTAGATGAAGAAAAGATATAAAAGATATGAAAGATATGAAACGATTCCTAATGCTATTAGCAACCCCGATACTGTTGCAGTCCTGTTCGTCAATGTACATTCCTTCGGTCAGAAGTATCCCGTTGCTTGAAAACAAAGGCGAATTTCAGGGCGAAGCAGGTGTGAGCGTTAACAGCGTTTATGTGAATGGCAGTTATGCATTTTCCGACAATATCGCCGCTGCTATAAGTGGCAATATGTCGTATGGCAACTTTTCAGACTATTACGACCTATATACTAGCAAGAGTGAACCGGAGCGGGGTGTTGGCGGTTTTTATACTCCTATACATGATTCAAAAGGGCAATTTAATCATCGTTATGGTGAGGTAAGTGTTGGAAAAATCAATATGCTGCCGTCTTCCACATCGCGGAGATTGGAACTGTTTGGCGGAGCAGGAATTGGACGCGCAACAGATGTCGATCTTGACTATTTTAGGTCTGATTATTGTTCTTTCTTCGGACAGGGAAATTTTGGATTAAAAAAGCGAGTAGTAGAAACAGGCGTTTCCATACGGCTTGCCTATTCGTTATTTAACTATGCCATCGATCGTCATGATCATAGCGAGGTCTTATTTCAAAGCAAGTTTAATGCTATTCACATGGAGCCTATGGGATTTACCCGCTTGGGAGGCGGAAATGTAAAATTTGTCTTCCGATATGGCTTTAATCTTGCGCTCAATAATTCAATGGATGAATGTAACGGACGTCGTGGTTTTAATGCTACTGTTGGCAGTAATGACTGGGAGCATACAATTTTTCATTTTTCCGTCGGTTTGAGTTACAGATTCCCGAATGATCACCGCAACGCTATACAAAAATAAGTACAGATGGCGATAGCCAGAATGTCGGACAGCAAGTGGAAGCATCTGCCCACTATCTGCGGGGCTTCGACCTGTTCTAAATGACACCTTCCGCACACGATGCCACATTTTTTTTATTTTTTCCTTTCGTTTGGAATTTAAAATAAATTCGTATCTTTGTGAACCAAAACGGTATTAATTAAAATTATAAGAATA